>Ga0073908_1000308_pt1 | contig 79571 bp, 73 predicted proteins | sample MucameincwithD2O_FD_65484 | JGI IMG/M metagenome (GOLD analysis project Ga0073908, IMG submission 65484) | Mouse cecum microbial communities from Vienna, Austria - Mucus amended microcosms incubated with D2O | ecosystem: Host-associated > Mammals > Digestive system > Large intestine > Cecum... | reverse complement strand
TTTTTCTTTGTCCGCACTTCGAGCAATTCGTCGCTCATTCCAGACAAGCTCATTTGTTTATCCATATTTATATTATATCACATTTTTGCGGATTTCGCATTATGCGGTATTGCCTTAAATAATATCAAGCCCCGAACGGTCAAGATTTACGAGAACGATATCCGGCTCCACATTAAATCGGCCCTGGGAGCGCTCCGGTTGGAGGGCCTGAAAACGCACACGATCCAGAAGTTTTACAACGAATTGACGCACGGGACAAAGGGGAAACATCCCCACTCGCCTAAAACTGTGAAGAACATCCATGGCGTTTTACATCATGCCTTAAATCAGGCGGTGGCGAAGGAGATGCTGCGCCTCACCCGGGACTGTGTGGACTTTGAGAAGGGAATCCTTCTCATCAAAAAGCAGATTCAGCTCCACCAGGAAAAGGAACTCAAAGGCGCCTATACGCTGACCTCTCCGAAGAACGGCAAGAGCCGCACGATTGCCGCCGCTCCGTTTGTCATGAAGTGCCTGAAACGGCAGAAGGTGAAACAAACGGAATGGCGCTTGAAGGCTGGGGAGGTCTGGGGAAATCCTGACGGCTTGGTATTTACGGACGAGATTGGCGGCCACCTGACAAATCCTCAGTCTACCGTGAATATAAGGCCATGGTCAAACGTGTTGGCCGTCCAGATGCCCGGTTCCATGATCTGAGACATTCCTGCGCCGTAGCCGCGATCAGTTCCGGGGACGACATCAAGACCGTACAGGGGAACCCGGGCCATGCCACCGCCGCCTTTACCCTGGATGTCTATGGCCATGTGACGAACAAAATGAAGCGGGAAAGCGCCTCCCGCATGGAGAAATTTATCCAAGGTGTTTCCGGCGTGTGAGGGGGCCAAAACCGGCAAAATCCGGGCCCCAAAGGGAAACTTAAAGGGAAAACACCCCTCCAAAGGGCAAAGCAAAACCCTGTAGCCATTGCGGCTACAGGGTTTCTTTCTGGAGGTGACACCCGGATTTGAACCGGGGAATCAGGGTTTTGCAGACCCTTGCCTTACCACTTGGCTATGTCACCATCTACACGGTATTATATGCGATCTTTCAAAAAAAGTCCACCCTTTTTTGAAAAAATTCCAAAAAATTTTTTTGCCCCTCCCCGCATCCCTGCCGCCAGCGAAGCGATGCGGCGTAAAACCGGGGCCCCCGCCGCAAACCAGCGGAGCGTTTGCGATGGGGAAGCGAAGGAATTCCCCGTCCAGCGCAGCTTTCCGCCCGAGGCGGAAAGCGGAGCGGTAAGGGGAATTCCTGAGCTGGAGCGGGCAACGAGGCTCGAACTCGCTACCTCCACCTTGGCAAGGTGGCGCTCTACCAGATGAGCTATGCCCGCATGTGGGGCACGCCGCATCCGCAGGACAGCAAGGCTGTCAACGGCTGCGCAGTACCCGCAAATGGTGCCCAGAGCCGGAATCGAACCAGCGACACGTGGATTTTCAGTCCACTGCTCTACCAACTGAGCTATCTGGGCAAATGGCGACCCGGAACGGGCTCGAACCGTCGACCTCTAGCGTGACAGGCTAGCGTTCTAACCAACTGAACTACCGGGCCATCTGCAAACGTGGAGAAATACCGGGGAACGCCTTTTAAAAAAGCTGGTGGGAACAACTGGACTCGAACCAGTGACCCCCTGCTTGTAAGGCAGATGCTCTAACCAGCTGAGCTATGCTCCCGGGTCGCCGCCCACGTCAGACGGCATTAATTAGTATACGAAAAGAAACCCATTTTGTCAAGACATTTTCCCGATTTTTTTATGAAAAATTTTCCGGGCTGGCGGGGCGGCGTCAGGTCCGTCCCGCCAGCTTCCGGAGTTGGCGCTGAAATTCCTCCGGCAGAGGGCAGCGAAGCTCCACCGGCTCCCCGGTCCGGGGGTGGAGGAAGCGCAGAGCGGAGGCGTGGAGACACTGTCCCTGAAGGCCGGGAACGGCCTTGCCATAGACGGCGTCGCCCAGGATGGGGTGGCCCAGGCGGGCCATGTGGACCCGGATCTGATGGGTCCGCCCGGTCTCCAGACGGCAGCGGAGGCGGCAGAAGCCGGGAAAGCGCTCCAGCACCTCCCAATGGGTGACGGCGGGACGGCCGCCGGCGACCACGGACATCTTCTTCCGGTCTGTGGGATGGCGGCCTATGGGCGCGTCCACGGTTCCCGCGTCCCCCCGGAGATTGCCGGTGACGATGCACTCATAGGTTCGGGCGAGGCTGTGGTCCTGGAGCTGGGACGCCAGGGCCTGATGGGCAAAATCGTTCTTGGCGGCGATGATGAGCCCGGAGGTGTCCCGGTCGATGCGGTGGACAATGCCGGGGCGCAGCGCTCCGCCCACGCCGGAGAGACTGCCGCCGCAGTGGTAGAGCAGGGCGTTGACCAGGGTCCCGTCCGGGTGGCCGGGGGCGGGGTGGACCACCAGCCCCTTGGGCTTGTTGACCACGATGACGTCGGCGTCCTCGTAGACCACGTCCAGGGGGATGTCCTGCGGAAGGGCGTCCATGGGCTCCGGGTCCGGCAGGGAGACGGACAGGGCCTCTCCCCCGGCGAGACGGTGGTTCTTCGCCACGGGCCTTCCGTTCAGAGTGACCCGGCCCTCCTCCAGAAGGCGCTGGGCGGCGGAGCGGGTCAGCCCCTCCACCTGGCTGGGAAGCCAGGCGTCCACCCGCTTCCCGGCGTCAGGTTCCGTTGGATGGAGCGTCAGCGTTTCCATGGGCGTTCTCCCTCTTGTCGTATTTTTCATAGAACCACTGGTAATAGATCAGTCCCAGCACACAGCCGGTGACGATGCACATATCCGCCACGTTGAAAACGGGGTAGTCCATGAACTGAAAATTGAACATGTCCACCACATAGCCCAGGCGGACCCGGTCGAGGATGTTGCCCAGGCCGCCGGAGACGATGAGGCAGCAGGCCAGCACCCCCAGGGGATGCCGGACCACCCGGCGGACCAGCAGGGCCAGAATGACCAGGACAATGCAGCTGGTGGCGGCGGCCAGCAGCCAGCGCTGGCCGGAGAAGCTGGACCAGGCCGCGCCGTAGTTGTGGACAGTCCGCAGCTCCACCAGGCCGGGCAGGAGAGGACGGGATTCCCCCAGGGGGAGCGTGAGGGTGATGTAACGCTTGACCCACTGGTCCAGGGCCAGCAGCGCCAGGGACAGCAGGGCGGAGAGGGCGGTGAAAAGCATGGCGGGTCCTCCTTTGGGGTGTTCTTTGATAGTTTACACGCTTTGAGGGGAAAAGGCAAGGGCGGCGTTTTCGAGAGCCCTCTTGCGGCCCGGGAAAACTTATGGTAGAATGGGAGAGAAAAACGGGGATGCCCGCTCTGGGCAGAAAGAGAGAGGAGAACTGTTCATGGCTGAGGAAACAACCAACCCGGCACAGGAGACGACGGAAACAGCGCCGGAACCGGCTCCCGCTCCAGTCTACAGGCCGGCCGCCGTACCGGCTGCCGCGCCGCTCCGCGCAGAGACGCCCGCCCGGAAGGGAAGCCCCCTGCTGACCTTCTTGATAGTACTGCTGATTCTGGTGGGCATCGCCGACGTGATTTTGTGGGGTATTGTAGGCTATTATTCCCTCCAAAATTATCTGGACGGAGGCGGCGGGGAGCCGTCGGGCGTCACCATCAGCGGCACGCTGACACAGGGCGCTTCCGACAGCGGGGCGGCCTCTGGCGACGAGGCAAAGCGGGAGGCGCTGGAGGCGTATATTTAGAAGATGTCCGATGTTGTGAAGCTGGAGACAGAGATGTGGGCGAGCCAAGCGAGAGCCATTGAGACGGACGACGGCGAGACCGCATATATCGAGCTTACCGAACACGCGATTCCTCTGTGCCAGCAGATGAATGAAAGCGTCTTGCAAATCACCTCCAGCGACCCGGAGATCGGGGAGCTCTGCGAGATGTACAGGGATTATGTCACGAAGTATCTGAACAGCCTGAACATACTGGCCTCCGCTGTCGCGACCCAGGACGCCGGTCTGGTTCCGGAGGCGAACAATCTGGTCAATGAAGCAGGCGACATAGTGATAGACTATATGCAAAAGCTGCAAAAATTGGCCGGGGAGCGGAATGTTCCCCTGAACTTCTGAGAAAAGAAAAAGCAAGGCCCCGCCATAAGGCGGGGCCGTTTGCTTTGCTCAGGCGGGGATCTCCTCTTTCGTTACCAGCAGCTTGCTGTCCTCCACAGTGAGGGCGGCGGTGTCGCCGGCTTTCAGAGTGCCGTCCAGCATCCGCTCGGCCACGGCGTCCTCCACCTTGCTCTGGATGCAGCGGCGGAGGGGGCGGGCGCCGTATTTGGCGTCGTAGCCCTCCCGGACCAGTTCCTCCACGGCCTCGCCGGTGGCGCGCAGGTGCAGGCCCATAGCCTCCATCCGGGCGGAGACGGTGTCCAGCATCCGGCGGGCTACTTCCAGGATATCCTCCTCCGTCAGGGCGCGGAAGACGATGATGTCGTCGATCCGGTTCAAAAACTCCGGGCGGAAGGTTTGGCGGAGCTCCGCCAGGACGGTTTCCCGGGCCTTTTGGAACTTCTTCTCCGCGTCCCCGGCGGGGCTCTCCTCGTGGTTGAAGCCCAGGCGGGTCCCGGCGGAGGTGAGGCTCTTGGCCCCGATGTTGCTGGTCATGACGATGACCGTGTTTTTGAAGTCCACGGTCCGGCCCTGGGAGTCGGTAATGCGCCCGTCGTCCAGAATCTGGAGGAGGATGTTCCACACGTCCTCGTGGGCCTTCTCGATCTCGTCAAAGAGGACGACGGAATAGGGCTTGCGGCGGACCTTCTCCGTGAGCTGGCCGCCCTCCTCGTGGCCCACGTAGCCCGGAGGGGAGCCGATGAGCCGGGAGACCGTGTGCCGCTCCATATACTCGGACATGTCGATGCGGATGATGGCGCTCTCGTCGCCGAACATGGCCTCCGCCAGGGATTTGCACAGCTCCGTCTTGCCCACGCCCGTGGGGCCCAGGAAGAGGAAGGAGCCTGTGGGGCGCTTGGGGTCCTTCAGACCCACCCGCCCCCGGCGGATGGCCCGGGCCACGGCCTTCACGGCCTCGTCCTGGCCCACTACCCGCTTGTGGAGGATGTCCTCCATATGCAGAAGGCGGGTCCCCTCGTCCTCGGTGAGGCGGGTGACGGGGATGCCCGTCCAGCCCGCCACCACGGCGGCGATGTCCTCGGCAGTGACAGGGCGGTGCTGCCGGGGACTGCTGCGGCGCTTTTCCCGCTCCTGCTCCACCTGGTCCTGATAGTTCCGCTCGATATCCCGGAGCTGGGCGGCGGTCTCGTAGTCCTGGCGCTGGATGGCGGCCTCCTTGTCCTTGGACAGGGCGGCGATCTTCTCCTCCAGGCTCTTCAGCTCCGGGGAGATTTCCTCTTCCTCCATCCGGACCCGGGAGGCGGCCTCGTCCATCAGGTCGATGGCCTTGTCCGGCAGGAAGCGGTCCGAGATATACCGGGCAGAGAGGGTGACGGCGGCCTCCAGCGCCTCGTCGGTGAGCTGGAGCTTGTGGTGCTCCTCATACTTCTGGCGGAGGCCCTTCAAAATCTCCAGACTGGCCTCCTGGCTGGGCTCGCCCACCTGGACGGGCTGGAAGCGGCGCTCCAGGGCGGCGTCCTTTTCGATATACTTCCGGTACTCATTCAGCGTCGTGGCGCCCACCACCCGGATCTCTCCCCGGCCCAGGGCGGGCTTGATGATGTTGGCGGCGTCCACGGCCCCCTCGGCGCTTCCCGCGCCCACGATGGTGTGAAGCTCGTCGATGAAGAGAATCACGTCCCCGGACTTCTTCACCTCGTCCAGGGCCTTTTTGATGCGCTCCTCAAACTCGCCCCGGTACTTGGTGCCGGCCACCATGCCGGAGAGGTCCAGGGAGAGGATGCGCTTGTCCAGAAGGTCGTCGGGCACGTCCCCCATCACGATTTTCCGGGCCAGACCCTCGGCGATGGCGGTTTTGCCCACGCCGGGCTCGCCGATGAGGCAGGGGTTGTTCTTCGTCCGGCGGGAGAGAATCTGGATGACCCGCTGAATTTCCCCGTCCCGGCCCACCACGGGGTCCAGCTTGCCGGCCCGGGCGTCGGCGGTCAGGTCCCGGGTGAACTCCCGGAGGGTCTTGCCGCCGTTCCCGCCGCCGGAGGAGGGCTTCTCCTCCCGGGCGGCGGCATTGGGGCGGCCCTGGGGCCGCTGGTTCAGCTTCTGCATCAGGGCGGCGTAGAGGGGGCGGACGTCCACCCCGGCGGTGCGGAGAATGCGGACGGCCATGTTATTCCCCTCCCGCAGGAGGCCCGCCAGCAGATGCTCGGTGCCCACGCAGGGGCTGCCGCTGCGGACAGCGTCCTCCACGGCGATCTCCACCACCCGGCGGGCCCGGGGGGTCAGCCCCTGGGCGGGGTTGCTGCCGGGGAGACCCGCTCCCACGCTGCGCTTGATGATCTGGATAATCATGCTGTCGGTCAGTCCGGCCTCCAGCAGAACGTCGTGGGCGGCTCCCTGGTCCTCCCGGATGAGGCCCAGCAGCAGATGCTCGGTGCCCACGTAGCCGTGACCCAGCTCGCCCGCGGCCTCCTGGCTGAGGCGGAGGGCCTCCTCCGCGCCGGGGCTGAATTTTTTCTCACTCATTTGCAGGACACTTCCTTTCGTGAAGTAGGATTTGAATCAGTTCTGTTCCAGGGCGTGAATCTGGTCCCGGAGCTCCGCCGCCCGCTCAAAGTTCTCCTCGCCGACGGCTTTCTGCATTTCCATGCGCAGGGCGTTCAGCTGGCGGGTTTTGGCCAGCTGGTTTTGCTCCGCCCCCTCCAGCAGGGTGTCCGGGGACTTTTGGGCCTCCTGCCGCTGCTCCACCGGGGCGCCCAGGGCGGGCATGTCGGCGAAGAAGTCGTCAAAGGGGTCCTCCAGCATGCGGTTCATCCGGCTCAGCAGGGAGGGATAGGGGGTGAAGAAATCCTCCAGCAGGCCGCCGCCGAAAAAGCCCTGCATCATCCGCTGGCTCTGGGCGGCCAGCTTCTGGGTGTAGCCCAGCTTGGCGGCGCAGTCGGCGCAGAGGTGCTTCTCGGTGACATGGCCATTGACGTTGCTCTGGTAAACAAAGGTGACTTCATTCTTGCCACAATTTTCGCATTTCATAAGGAAAACCTCCTATATATCGTAAAAGTTTTTGGATACGGGAAAAATGGGATACGCTATTCTATGACGCCGCTAGACCTGGAGAATCAGAATGTTCTTCAAAATGTCCGCCCGGACCTGGTCCCGCAGGTCCCGGGGCACGGCGCCCAGGGCCTTGTCGCCCACGGCGGCCAGGAAGGTCCGGCCCAGATCGTCCTCCAGGGCGCCGGATTGGACCAGGTTCCCCAGGATGGCCCTGGCGGAGGGCAGGTCCAGCTGCGGGCCGAGGGAGTTGATGACGTGCATCAAAAGAGTCTGCCGGTCCACCTGGACCCGGGTGATGCGGATGTATCCGTTGCCGCCCCGGCGGCTTTCCACAATGTAGCCCCGTTCAGGTGAGAAGCGGGTGGACATCACGTAGTTGATCTGGCTGGGCACGCAGTTGAACCGCTGGGCCAGGTCGCTGCGCTGGACCTCCAGCACGCCGTCTCCGGTGGCGTCCAGGCAGTCTTGGAGGAAACCGGCGATCAAATCGGAAATCCCCATGGGTGCGCCTCCTCTGTTTGACTTTGACTATCTTTGATCTTCTGTATGTTGTCAGTATAACACGCCCAAACGAAATGTCAAGAGGGAAACTTTGACTTTCTTTGACGTTTGTGAAAACAAATTGTAAACGGAAAAAATTTCGGCCGGGGGTTTCACAAAGCTCTTGCTTTTTTCGCAGAGTATGCTACAATGGGGATACAATTCTAATGGAGGTGCTTCCCATGGCCTATAAGATCACTTCTGCCTGTGTGAGCTGCGGCGCCTGCTCTGATGCCTGCCCCGCCGGCGCCATCAGCCAGGGCGATGATTCCTATGTCATCGACGCTGCCGCCTGCCTGGACTGCGGTTCTTGCAGCGACACCTGCCCCAACGGCGCCATCGTTCCCGAGGAATAAGCGCTACATAAAAAGCCCGCAAGCGAAAGCTTGCGGGCTTTTTATGCAACGCTTACGGCCGCCCTTTGGGCGGCCGGCGGGCCAAGTTTCGGCTTGGCCCGCTTTTATTAAAATAGTGCAGGGACCCCCTCCTTCCCGGTGAGGAAGAGGGGGCTTCTTTTTGGTCGGGTTTTCTCGGGGGCCGTAATTTCAAAAGAGGGGGCGGAGCTTGTGTCAGAACCTATGAGGGGAGAATCATACCCCGGAGAGGTTGAAGTCCGGAGTGTATTCCTCTTTGGCGGAGGTGCGCTCCTGGGTGTAGCCGTCTGTGACGCCGCAGTTTTCCATATATGTTACCGCCGCCCGGTACTCCGCCCGGGTCACGTGGCGGGTCAGGGGGCCTGCGGCGCCGGGCTGGGGGGTGTACTGGCTCATCAGGGAGAACAGCACCTCCCTGGGGCGGAACGTCTCCGCCACCCAGTCGATGACGCGGCGGGTGTTCTCCAGTTCCCCGGGGAGAAGCAGGTGCCGGATCAGCACGCCGCGCTGGAGCTGCCCGTTCTCCATTTGATAGGGGCCCGTCTGGCGGAACATCTCCAGAATCGCCGGGGCGGCGCGGTCAAAATAGTCCGGGGCGGCGGAGTACTTCCCGGCGGGGCCCGGCAGGGCGTATTTCAGGTCCGGCAGATAGACCTGTACCTTGCCCGCCAGACGGCGCAGGGCGGAGACGCTTTCGTAGCCCCCGCAGTTCCACACCACGGGGACGGGCCAGGGGTTCTCCCCCAGGGCCTCCAGCACCGCCGGGGCGAAGTGGGTGGGAGTCACCAGATCCAGGCAGGACGCCCCTTGGGCGATGAGCTCCCGGAAAATCTCCCGGAGGCGGGAGACGGAGACGGGCTTCCCCACGCCGCCCTGAGAGATGGCTTTGTTCTGGCAGAAGACGCAGCGGAGATTGCAGCCGGAGAAGAAGATGGTCCCCGCCCCGTGTTCCCCCACCAGACAGGGCTCCTCCCACTGGTGGAGCATGGCACGGGCCACCACCGGAAGAGAGGGCTGTCCGCAGACGCCGCCGGGGCGCCCCGAAGTCCGCTCCGCCCCGCAGCCTCTTGGACAGAGCGTGCAGGTCATGGTGCGCCTACGCTGAAGTCCGGACCCAGGTTGCCCTCCATCCAATGGCGGCGGCAGAGGCCAATGTATTTGTCGTTGGCCCCCAGAACCACCTGTTCCCCCTCCTTCAGGACGTTGCCGTTCTCATCGAAGCGGGCGTTGAAGGTGGCCTTCTTGCCGCACCAGCAGATGGTCTTGACCTCCTCAATCTTGTCCGCCATAATCAGCAGGGCGTGACTCCCGGGGAAGAGGTCCCCCTTGAAGTCGGACCGGAGGCCGTAGCACATGACGGGGATGCCCTGCCGGTCCACCAGGTCCACCAGGTACATGACCTCCTCCCGGGTCAGGAACTGGGCCTCGTCCACGATGATGCAGGCGTTTTGCTGGAGCTCCATGACGGACATCTTCTGCATCTCGTCAAAGTACACGCAGGGATAGGTCAGGCCAATGCGGGAGTAGACCATGTGCTCCCCGTCCCGGGCGTCCAGCCGGGGCTTGACCATCAGGGCCTTCTGGCCCCGCTCCTCATAGTTGAAGCGGGCCATCAGAGCGTTGGCGGACTTGCTGGAGCCCATGGCTCCATACTTAAAGTATAATTGTGCCATAATAATACAAAAAGCGATGGAATTCGGCAGATTATCCCCCGCTCTCTTCCTCCTCTTTCGTTTTTTCCGAGTACTCTGCCACATGGGCGGAAAAGCTGTCCCCGTACATCAAGGGCTCCGGTATGGTAAAGACGGCCTTCTTACAGTCTCGACAGAGCCAGGTGGTTTTATAGAGGCCGCTCCAGATACTGCCCTCGTCCAGCAGGTCCAGGCCCCGGCTGTCCAGACGCCGCAAGAACTCGTATTTGTAGACGCCGGGGTGCCAGCGGACACCGTCCCGCCCGCCAAACAAAAAGCCCTGCTCCATGTCCTTCCCGCACCAGGGGCAGGGTTCCGGCGGGAGGCTCTTGGCCTCTTCCTTTTCCTTCGCCTTGCGCTCCTCGTTCCAGGCTTTCAGGCTGTCAAGGGAATTTGCCAGCGGCTCCTTGGGCTCCCGGCGGGGCTTGTCCGGCTTGCGGTCCCAGGGGTCTTCGCTCTGTTTCCAAAACGGCATGGTTCCTCCTATTCTTTCAGCGCGTGTTCGGCCTCCTCCCGGTAGCGGGCGAAGGCGGAGGGGACGGCGTGCTGGTCCAGGGCGCTCACCCAGGTGAACGCCTCCGGCCCTTCGCCGGAGACGGCCAGGGTGTACCCGGTCATGTGCCACTCCACATGGGAGAAGATGTGCTTCGCCGTCAGGCGGTTCTTCCAGGTCTTCGGCTCCAGGCCCCAGGCCCGGACCGTCTCTCCGGCGGCGGACTCCTCCAGGCCGCCCTCCACATTGGGAAACTCCCACAGTCCCGCAAGCAGACCGGAGGCGGGACGCCTGCGAAGAGCGATCTTCCCCTCCCGGAGAAGGAGGAACACCGTTTTTTCCTCCGCCCGGCGGGCCTTTTTCGGGGCCTTGACGGGCAGGACCTCCGCCGTTCCCCGCTCCCGGCCCAGGCAGAGGTCCCGGACAGGGCAGAGGAGGCACTTGGGCGGACCGTTCGGCACGCAGACCGTGGCCCCCAGCTCCATGAGGGCCTGATTGAAAATCCGGATGTCATCCTCCGCCTCCGGGAAGACGGCCTGCACCTGAGCGCGGACGGCCTTCTTCGTCTGGGGGAGGGAGGCGTCGCTGTGGTCGTCCGTCAGGCGGGTGATGACGCGGAGGACGTTGCCGTCCACCGCGGCCTCCCGCCGGGCAAAGGCGGCCGAGGCGATGGCGGCGGCGGTGTAGTCCCCCACGCCGGGGAGCTCCAAAAGGCCTGCGTAAGTGTCGGGAAAGCCGCCCCGGTCCGTCACCAGCCGGGCCGCTTTCTGGAGGTTCCGGGCCCTGCTGTAATAGCCCAGGCCCTCCCAGAGCTTCATGAGCTGGTCCTCCGGCGCGGCGGCCAGGGCCTCCACCGTGGGGAAGGCCGCGAGGAAGCGGGCATAGTAGCCCAGCACCGCCGCCACCCGGGTCTGCTGGAGCATGATCTCCGAGACCCAGACGCGGTAGGGGTCCCGGGTTTTCCGCCAGGGGAGGTCCCGGGCGCTGGCCCGGTACCACGCCAGAAGCGGCGGGGGGAGCCGGGTCCATGTTGTAGCTTTTTCATTCATGGGGAGATTATAGCACAGATTTCGGGAGATGGACAGCCTTTTTTCCGGGAACGCGTCAGTTACCAATCGGACTATGGGGGACCGAGCCCCGTCCCTATCTGGAAGGTTTTCCTTGACATGCCTAGTGATGCTATGTATAATAAGCATAGAAATTCTAGGCATAAAGGAGGCCTCGTATGAAGAAACAAGCCATCGAACACACCCGGCTGCTGGCGCTGTCGCTGCTGGCGGGGGAGGACATGTACGGCTATCAAATGATCGTGGAGCTGGCCCGGCGGTCCAACCACACCTTCGACATGAAGGAGGGGACGCTGTACCCGGTGCTCCACGGGCTGGAGCAGGAGGGCTTTGTGGAGGCCTACCGCAAGGAGGCCCCCACAGGGCGGGAGCGGAAGTACTACCACCTGACCCGGAAGGGCCAGGGGGCCCTCCGGGAGGAAAAACAGGCCTGGGAGCGGTACTCCGGGGCGGTGAACGACGTGCTCCGGAGCGGGGCGGAGCTGGCATGACCCGGCGGGAATTCATGGACCGGGTGCTCCTGCCTCTGGGGCGGCTGACGGCGGAGGAGCGGGAGAATGTCCGCCGGGAGCTGGAGGAGCACGTGGAGGACCGGATGGAGGCGCTGCTGGGCATGGGCTGGAGCGCGGAGCTGGCGGAAGAACGGTGCCTGGAGGCCATGGGGGACCCGGCGGAGATTGGCCGGGAGATGGCGAAGCAGTACCGGGGAAGGGGCTGGCTGTGGATTGGCCGGGCGGCGGTGGCGCTGACGGTGGTGGTGTGTATCCAGGCGGCGCTGGGGATTGGGATGCTGGGCTCTTTGTGGGACAGCATCTACGCCCGGACGGTCTATGTCCCGAAGGGTTGGCCCCATGAGCTGGAAGTGCTGGAGGCGTCGGAGGCGGTGGATATCCGGATTCCCATTAAAAACGATGTTGTTCGGGTAGCAAGGGTCAACGTGGGACGGCGGCACGAATGGGACAGCCAGCACTGTGTGGAGCTTGTGCTGTACAGCTACGACCGGGTTCCCGGCGGGGTGGTTTCCGGCGGCCTGCTGGACGGGCTTTTCGTTGAAACCCAAGGCGGCAAACAGGTGCTTGAGATAGACTACAGCAGCAACACCCGGGACCACTATATGTGGGGGCGGACCGTGAAACACGTGAATGCCGAGCCCGGAGACAGCCACGTGACACTGGTCTACCGCCAATTCGGAGAGAATATCCGGGTCCAGGTGCCTCTGCCGGAGGAGAGAATCGAATGAAAAGGAAACGGATGCGCCCCCGGAATCGGACGGCCTTCCGGCGGGTTTTAATTGCGCTGGCGGCGCTGTTCCTGGTGAATCACTTTCTGCTGACCGGCCTTCTGTTCCCCATCCAGGCCATCCGGCGCTGTGAGGAGCGGGCGGGAACGGGAAGGACCGCCGTAGTTCGCCGGGACTGGGCTCCGGAGATTTACAAAACCGGCTTGATTTACCTGACGGAAAATGAAACCGTCACCATGCTCAGCGCGGCCCGCCTGACGCTTTATGGCTGGATGGACAACTTCGGCGTGCCGGTGGACTGCTCCGAGCCCGCCGCTGTCCACGGCGGCTGGTGGGCCATGAGCCGGGAGGGCCGGGGCTCCCTGTTCTATGTTTTCGGCCGGGTGGACGACCCGGGAATCGACCTCCTGACAGTTCAGGTCCGGTATGAGGACTGGGCCGGCGGCGAGTCCGTCTTGCGAGACGCCTTTTCCTGGGGCCTTGAGCGGGAGGACCTGCTGGAGAAGGACGGGCGGTATTACTTCCTGCTGAAGAACGATTCGGTGGATTTTGGGGAGTACACATCAAACCTCCGGACCACGGTCACAGGCGTGGACCTAGCGGGAAACGTCATTGCCGAGGTGGAGCTGGACGGGGGCGGGTCCTCTTCCTACGGCTGAACGAGCCGGGCCGGGAGGCGTCGCCTCCCGGCCCGGTGTTTGTTCAGTCCTTCTTCAAATGCGCGTACCAGAGCAGCGCAGCCAGTCCCGCGCCCCCCAGGACGTTTCCCAGGGTGACGGGGAGGAGGTTTCCCAGGAGGAAATTGGGAACGGTCAGGGCGGAAAGGTCCACCCCGGCCTCCTGGGCCAGCTGGAGGTACTGGGGATTTTGAATCGCCAGCAGTCCGGCGGAAACATAGTACATATTCGCCACGCAGTGCTCGAAGCCGCAGAGGACGAAGTAGCACACCGGGAGAAAGGCTCCCATGAGCCGTCCCGCCGCGTCTTGGGCGGAGAGGGCCAGCAGCACCCCCAGGCACACCAGGACGTTGCAGAAAATCCCCAGCCCAAAGCCGCTTAGAAACGGCAGGGCGCACTTCCCGGCGGCCAGCCGGACGGTGTAGACCGCCAGTCCTCCGGCGGAGTAATTCAGCTGGCCGAAAAAGACACAGCCCGCCGCCACAAGGAAGGCCCCCAGAAAGTTCCCCAGGTAGACCAAAACCCAATTTCGCAAAAGGCCGGAGAGGGTGCATCTCCGCTCCAGCAAAGAGAGGACCAGGAGGCTGTTCCCGGTGAAGAGCTCCGCCCCGGTGACGATGACCATGCACAGGCCGAAGGGGAAGAGGAGGCCGGAGACGGTCCGGGCAAGGCCCACGTTTTCCAGCCCATGGACGGCGGTGCTGGTGGCGGCGCAGCCCAGGGCGATGAGGGCCCCGGCCAGCAGGGAGAGGGCCAGGAGCTTCCCGGCGCTCTTTTGCGTCTTGGCCGTCCCTCCGGCGGCATAACGCTCCAAAAATTCCTTGGGGGAAAGATAGCTCAATGTTCCACCCACTTTCGTTGCCGTCGCTCCGGCTTGGATAAGTGCCGGACTGCCAGAGCGAATGAAAGCTTTTTTGGTTACTTTTTTCTCGAAAAAAGTAACTTAGAACAGCCCCGTGATCTTGCCGTTCTCATCCACGTCGATCTTCTCGGCGGCGGGGACCTTGGGCAGGCCCGGCATGGTCATGATGTCCCCGGTAAGGGCCACCAGGAAGCCCGCCCCGGCGCTGACCTTCAGATTCCGCACCGTGATGGTGAAGCCCCTGGGGGCCCCCAGCAGGGCCGGATCGTCGGAGAAGCTGTATTGCGTCTTCGCCATGCAGACGGGGAGCTTCCCAAAGCCCAGGGCCTCCAGCTCCGCCAGCTGCTTTTTGGCGGCGGGGGTGAGAACCGCGCCATCGGCGTGATAGACCTTTTTCGAGATGGCGTTAATCTTATTTTCAATCGTGTCCTCCGCGTCATAGGCAAACCGGAAGTCACCGGGCTCCTCACAGAGGCGCAGGATCTCTTCGGCAAGAAGCGCGCCGCCCTCGCCGCCCTTGGCCCAGACCTCGCTGAGGGCCACGTTGACGCCCAAGGCCCGGCATTTGTCCTCCACCAGTTTCAGCTCGGCGGCGGTGTCCGTGGGGAAGGCGTTGATGGCCACCACGCAGGGCAGGCCATAGACGTTTTTGATGTTGTCCACATGCTGGAGCAGGTTGGGAAGACCTTTCTCCAAAGCCTCCAGATTCTCCGCGTTCAGCTCCGCCTTGGGGACGCCGCCGTGGTTTTTCAGCGCCCGGACCGTGGCCACCACCACGACGGCGCTGGGCGTCAGACCGGCGAGACGGCACTTGATGTCCAGGAACTTCTCCGCCCCCAGGTCCGCGCCGAAGCCCGCCTCGGTGACGGCGTAGTCCGCCAGACGCATGGCAAGCCGGGTGGCCATGACGGAGTTGCAGCCGTGGGCGATGTTGGCGAAGGGTCCGCCGTGGATAAAGGCCGGGGTCCCCTCCAGGGTCTGAACCAGATTGGGCTTCAAAGCGTCCTTCAGCAGGGCCGCCATGGCCCCCTCGGCCCTGAGGTCGTGGGCGGTGACGGGCTTTCCCTCATAAGTGTAGGCCACCACCATCCGGCCCAGGCGGGCTTTCAGGTCCGGAATATCGGAAGAGAGGCACAGCACCGCCATGATCTCACTGGCGACGGTGATGTCGAAGCCGTCCTCCCGGGGGACGCCCTGCATCCGCCCTCCCAGGCCGTCCACGATGTTCCGCAGCTGGCGGTCGTTCATGTCCACACAGCGTTTCCAGGTGATCCGCTTCACATCGATGCCCAGGGCGTTGCCCTGCTGGATGTGGTTGTCCAGCATGGCCGCGCAGAGGTTGTTGGCCGCGCCGATGGCGTGAAAATCCCCGGTGAAGTGGAGGTTGATGTCCTCCATGGGCACCACCTGGGCATAGCCGCCTCCGGCCGCGCCGCCCTTCACGCCGAAGACGGGGCCCAGAGAGGGCTCCCGCAGGGCAACCAGGGCGTTCTTCCCCAGGCGGCGGAGAGCGTCGGCCAGACCCACGGTGGTGGTGGTTTTGCCCTCGCCGGCGGGGGTGGGGTTGATGGCGGTGACGAGAATCAGTTTCCCGTCGGGGCGGCCGCTCTCCCTCAGGAGGCGGGGGTCCACCTTGGCCTTGTAATTGCCGTAGAGCTCCAGGTACTGGGAATCGACGCCGGCGGCGGCGGCAATCTCCCCAATGGGGCGCATGGCGCAGGACTGGGCAATCTCGATGTCGGACAGAACGTGCATGGCGTGGCCCTCCTTTGTGTGATAAAAGGTATGACTTATTTTGAACAATTTGATGATAGCATACTCCCATGGAAAAAGAAAGTGGGAGAATACACAAGGAAAAGGGGCTTGAGTTCCGCCGGATTCTATGTTATCGTATACATAAAACAGCCGCAAAGGACGGCGGAAGGAGGGCGGATCATGGAGCTGAGCATCAGCGGACGGCAGCGGCGGGCCGCGCAGGCCGGAAAGGCCGCTCCGGCGGCGGAGAAGAAGCGCGCCGGAACAAGCGGAGGAGGCGCCGCCGCAAAGCCCCGAAGGGACAAAGCGGCCTGGTCTCAGGAGGCGCTGGCCTTTCTTCAGGAGCTGAACCGCCAGGACATGGAGAAGCAGCGGAAGCTGCTGGAGGCGAAGAAGAAGGGCAGAGGGGAGCTGGACGCGCTGACCAAGGCCCTGAAAACCATGGACAAATGCCAGAAGATTGCCGCCCGGATTCAGCGGGGCGACAAAGTGCCGCCGCAGGACGAGCGGTATCTGATGGACCACGACCCGGACGGCTATAAGCTGGCGCTGGCCACCCGGGAGCCCAAGAAAAACCCCAAGGAGTGGGAAACCGTTCTGGAGGAGGAGGACCTGGAGTCCGGTTCCGGAGGCGGCGAGGCGGAGGCCGCGGATTCCGCCGGGGAAGCGGCGGAGTGCTGAATGAAACGGACAGAAAAACCAGGCGGCGGGGAGTTCCCCGCCGCCTGGTTTTTCGATGTGCGTCAGTGCAGTTCTCGAATGTACTTCTCCAGCAGACGGGAGACCTCCCGAATGTCGATGGGCTTGGCCACGTGGGCGTTCATCCCCGCGTTCAGGCACTTTTGGATGTCCTCAGAGAAGGCGTCGGCGGTCATGGCGATGATGGGAATGTCCTTGTCGGGCCGGTCCGCTTCCCGGATGGCCTGGGTGGCTTCGTAGCCCGTCATCACCGGCATCCGCAGGTCCATCAAAACGGCGTCGTAAAAACCCACGGGGGAGTTCAGGAATTTGTCTACACAGATGCGGCCGTTCTCCGCCCAGTCCAGCTCCATCCCCAGGTCGGAGAGGAGCTCGTTGGCAATCTCCCAGTTCAGATCGTTGTCCTCCGCCAGGAGGATGTGCAGGCCGGAGAGGTCCGCCTGCTTTTCCTCGTGGGTTACGGCCTCCTTGGAAGAGCCGCTGAGACCGGCAAAGGGCTTGAGACCGTAAAAGAGCGTGGAACGGAAGAGGGGCTTGGAGATGAAACCGGTGATGCCCGATTCTCTGGCCTCGGTCTCGATTTCGCTCCAGTCGTAGGCGGAGATGAGGAGAATAGGTGTGTCGCTGCCAAAGCGGCTGCGGATTTCCTTGGCGGCGGTGATGCCGTCCATGTCCGGCAGCTTCCAGTCCAGAAGAATGATTTGATAATTGTCCCGAATCTTGACCCGGTGGTCGATCATCTCCATGGCCCCCTCCGCGTTCATGACCCAGTCGGCCTTGACGCCGATGGACTTCAGGGATTTCACGGTGCTCTCGCAGAGCTGGCGGTCGTCGTCCACCACCAGGATGTTCCACTCCGGAAGGATCATCTCCTCCTCTGGAGTCTCGGCCCGCAGAAGGTCCAGGGTGACATGGAATTCGCTGCCCTTGCCCAGTTCGCTGTCCACCCCGATCTCGCCGCCCATGGTGTCCACAATGTATTTGGTGATGGCCATGCCCAGGCCGGAGCCCTCAGTCCGGCGGACCCGGGCGCTGTCCTCCCGGACGAAGGATTCGAAAATCTTTTCCTGGAACTCCTGCGTCATGCCAATGCCGTTGTCCTTCACCCGCAGGTGAACGCGGACGTACTCCCCGCCCTTGGGGGACTCCTCCTCATAGAGGGAGACCTGGATGAGGCCGCCCTCCGGGGTGAATTTCAAGGCGTTGCCCAGAAGGTTCAGAAGAACCTGATTCAGCCGCACGCCGTCGCAGCAGACGTTCTCCGTGGTGATGTCGTGGATGGAGACCTCGAACTGCTGGCGCTTGGAGCGGACCTGGGGCTGGACGATGCTGACGATGCTGTCCATCACCTCCCGGAGGGAGACCTGGTCCATGTTCAGCGTCAGCTTGCCGCTTTCGATCTTGCTCATGTCCAGTACGTCGTTGATGAGGCCCAGAAGGTGGTGGCTGGAAAGGGTGATTTTCTTCAGGCAGTGCTGCACCTGCTGCTTGTCGTCAATGTTGGCGGAGGCGATGGCTGTCATGCCCACAATGGCGTTCATGGGGGTGCGGATATCGTGACTCATGTTGGAGAGGAATTCGCTCTTGGCCTTGTTGGCGTGGACGGCCTCCTTCCGGGCCTGATCCAGCTCCGCCATCTGGGACCGGAGGAGCTTGAAATACTGCCAGAAGACCAGCAGCAGAGCCGTCAGTACCACGGCGCAGCCCAGGAAGACCAGATGCAGCCACGTCCAGCTGAGGTCGCTAATGGACTTGTCCAGCTCGCCGTAGGGCAGCACCGTCACAAGGAACCACTCGGAATAAGGGAGCTTGTTGCACTGCAAGTGCCTCCGCTCGTTGCCGAAGGTGAGGATGGTGGAATAATCCTCGCCGCTGTCCATGGCGGCCTCCAGCTCCTGGACATAGCGGTCTCCGCTTTCGCCCTGCTCCTGGAAAAGGGAGCGGAGGCGGTCAAAGTAGTTCTCCCGGAAGGCGTCGCCGCTGCGGATGACTAAGGTGCCGTCCCGGCGGATGATGTAGGAGTAGACCAGGGTGTTCTCACTGTAGAGAGAGAGGGTTTCCGCGATGTAATCCGCAGGGAGGCTGGCCACCAGGGCGGTGGAAATCTCTCCGTTGGCCATGCGGTATTGGGCGGAGACGCCCAGAAGGACGTCCCGCTGCCCGCTGGCCAGAGCGGTTACGGCTGCCTTCTTGTCCCCGCTGTTCATGGAGGACAGGAAGGGCTCCGGGTCCGCCAGGATGGGCTCCTCGCCGTAGATCATGTCGAACTCGCCGGTGGAGGAGAAGAACGCCAGGGACGAGAAATCCCGGGCCTTGGCGTTGTGGCCCAGCTCCTCCCGCAGGTAATCGCTGGAGCCGCTCTCCGGCGGAATGCTGCTTACCAGGGAATCCACCTGGGACAGCCGCAACTCAATGGTGGTGGCGAAGTGCTGCGTGACCTTTTCCCCCATGCCGGTCATGTAGGTGGTGCCCACGACGCTGATGGTATCAGAGCTCTTTTGGATCATGAACAGGGCCAGGAAGGAGAAGATGCACACCGTTAGCACCAGGATCAGCACCAGACTGACCGTCAGAAAGCGCGTGGCGCTGTTCAGGAGCTTCTTCATCCTGCGCTCTCTTTCTGGTAGGTTTCAATGGCGGCCACGGTCTGACTGTAGTCCGCCCGCACCTCCTCCGCCAGAGCGTCGGCCTCCGGCGTATAGCCGTTGCGCAGGGATTCGCACAGACGGCTGCTGGACCCCTGGAGCTTGTCGATGCTCAGATTCTGGCACACGCCCTTGATGGTGTGGGCGGCCCGGAAGGCCTCCTCGTAGTTCTGCTCCTCCATGGAGCGGCAGAGGAGCGCGTAGCTTCCGTCGGTTAAAAATTTCAGGACGAATTTCTGAACCAGCCGTTCGCTGCGCAGGCGGCCGATGGCATCCTCATAATTGCCGCCCATGGCGGCGTAGCATTCCTTTAAAGTCATGTCTGCTCCTCCTTATCCTGATCCTGCTGTTCGTTCGTTTCGCTGTCGATGGGGGAGATGGCGGAAAGGGTCTCCCGCATGGTGTTGTCATAAAAACGGTACTGCCCCCGGCCGCCCCGCTTCACGGAGTACAGGGCCTGATCCGCCGCGTGGAACAAAGCGTCGTATCCGCCGGGGACCGTGGCCGTCAGGGCTACGCCCATGCTGACGGAGATGGAGAAGTGCTCAAACTGGCCGCAGAGAGTTTGGAAGATGCGGGAGATCACGGTGTCAATCTCGTCCTTGTACTCCAGGAAGATCAGGAATTCGTCTCCGCCCGCCCGGGCGGCGATGTCGCCGCCCCGGATGCACTGGCGGAGCTTATCCGCCAGGTGCACCAGCACCTGGTCGCCGAAGGAGTGGCCATAGGTGTCGTTGGCGGACTTGAAGTGGTCCAGGTCAAAGATCACCAGGGCGTAGGTGGCGGTGGGGCGGCTTTCGATCCGCTCCAGAATGCGTTTTTTCGCGTAGGCGTGATTGAGAAGGCCTGTCAGGGCGTCGTGGGAGGCCTGCTGCTCCAGAGAGGCCAGCTTCATCCGGGAGTCGTGAATGTCGATGGCCTTGCCGATGGCGCCGGTATAGCGGGGCGGCTCATCGCTGGACCAGATGGCCCGGGCCACGATCTGGGTCCAGCGCCACGCGCCCTTGTAGTTCAGCTTGCAGTCGTAGGTCACCACGGGCAGGTCCGGGCTGGTGCTGCGCAGAATGTCCACCAGGTTCTGGAAGTCCGCGGGGTTCATGACCTCCCGGGCCTTGGGCTGGTGGAGGGGGTCCATGATGATCTCGTCCAGCCCCAGATGCTCCGCCCCCCAGTTGGACAGGGTAATCATAGGCGGAGAGGCGGTGTATTCGAACTGAATCTCCTTGCTCATGTCGGCGAAGAAGCTGTACTTCATCCGCTCGTGCTCCAGCAGCTGCAAGGTCCGCTCCGAGGCGGTGAGCTCCTCGTGCCGGTGCATCTCCTGGGCCACGTTGCGCATTTCCCGCTGGTTGCGCCGGGTGACGGAGTTGCTGTTGCTCATATGCTCCGGCAGCTCGGGGGCGATTTCCCGCAGGCAGTCCATCAGCAGGGGATTGAACGCGCCGCACTGGCCGTCCAGAATCATTTCCACGGCCTTTTCGTGGGAGAGGGAGTCCTTATAGCAGCGCTTGGAGGTCAGGGCGTCGTACACGTCCGCCAGGGCCACGATCTGGGCGGAGATGGGAATCTCGTCCCCCTTGAGCCCGTCGGGATAGCCCCGGCCGTCCCAGCGCTCGTGGTGCCAGCGGCAGATGTCGTAGGCCACCTTTACCAAAGGGTCGTCCTGATAAATGGGGAGGTTTTCCAGCATCTCCGCTCCGGCCATGGAGTGGGTCTTCATGATTGCAAACTCCTCAGGGGTGAAGCGGCCGGGCTTGTTGAGGATTTTCTCGTCGATGGAAATCTTTCCGATGTCGTGCAGGGCGGAAGCGGTGCAGATCATGGAGATGTCCGAGGGGGAGAGCTCATAGCGGTCCGTCTTCTGAACCAGGTGGTTCAGCATCAGCTCCGTCAACGTGTGGACGTGGAGGACGTGCAGGCCGCTTTCGCCGTTGCGGAACTCCACGATGTGGCTGAGAATGTCGATCAGCAGGCTGCTGCGCTGCTCGTTTTCATAAATCTGGTCCGCCACCATGCCCACCAGGCGCTTTTGCTTGGCATATAATAAAATGGTATTGACCACCCGGTGGTGAACGATCAGCGCGTCGAAGGGGCGGGAGATGAAATCGGTGACGCCCAGCTCATAGGCCCGCTCAACGTGGGAAGAGCCGGTCTCGGCGGAGATCATGATGACGGGGATATCCTCAGTCCAGTGGTTCTGAGCCATGACCTCCAAAACGCCGAAGCCGTCCATCTCCGGCATGACAATATCCAAAAGAACCAGGGAAATTTCCGTGCCCTGCTGCTGAAGCAGCCCCACGCCCTGAAGGCCGTTTTCCGCCTCAATGATCTCGTATTCGTCATCCAGCATATCTGCCAGAATGGCGCGGTTGAGCTCCGAGTCGTCCACAATCAGAATTTTTGGTTTTTGTTCTTTGCCCAAGAGATCACATCCTTAGTTCATGGCGCTTGGCCGGAGGGGGTAAAGGGCTGTCCCGTCCGCCCAGGGGAGACCGCCGGAAAAGCGGTCACAAAGCTTCCATGTTATAATGCCCTGATTTTAACACAAGCACGGCAAAATAGCAAGCGGGAAGAAAGGCTATCCGCAGGCCGGGTCATACATATTTTTTCGCGCAAAAACGGCCCTTTGGTCAATTACACAAGAATTGACGGAATTTCAACAAAAAATTATGAAATTCGCCAGGATGGGCATAGCAAAGACAAGGTGTTGTGGTGAATTTTAGATAATGTGGCATTATTAGTGAAAAGCAATATTAATTTCTTGAAAATGGAAGCTGCGCTCATCAAAAAAATACTTGCTTTTTCTGGGAGAATGGTTCATAATAAAGAACACCCAATTAGGCAGGACAAACGAATTTGTTGCAAAACACACATAGACGCACAGAGGAAAACAGAGCGAACAGCGAAGTTTGAGGGGAATGGAACTTTCCTGCGCGGAATAAAATGCCCCCCGTGCCGAATATGCTGGAGAGCCCGCTCCATAGAGGAAGACGCCCCCGCGGGGGCGCGGGGTGGGGAGAGCATTGTTCTTTTTCTGTGCGGAGCCAGGGAAAGGTGAGTACATAGTTATGGATATGCTGTCGAGCAACTCGTTCTTAATGCTGGAAAAGTCGCTGGGTTATCTCTGGACCAAGCAGGCCGCCATTGCGGATAATATCTCCAACTCCGAGACGCCGGGCTATAAGGAGAAGGTCGTCACCTTCGAGGAGAGCCTGAAAGGCAGGCTGGTGCAGGCGTCCAAGCGTTCCGCCCCCGTGAAGTCCATGCGGAGCGTGCTGGAGGGGACCCCGTTCAGCGTGACGGAGCAGAAGGTTCAGACCCGGATGGACGACAACGGTGTGAATGTGACCGCCCAGGCCTCCGAGGCCATCCGGACCGCCTATCAGATGCGGTATGTGATGAGCTCCATCAACACGGAGCTTGCGATTCTTCGCTCTGCCGTCCGCGGCCAGTAATCGCCGGGGGCGGGCTTTGCCGCGCGGCAAGTGCTTTTTCACTTCACAGCGTTAAATGTTTGCCGCCGGAGAGGCGGACAATTGACTGCGAGGCCGGCTCCGCCGGCCCTTCGGATGAACTGCCGGGGCACGCCCGGCGGGGAATGGAGAGTTTGACATATGGCCTTTTTAAGTTCCATGAATATTGTCTCCTCCGGGTTGACAGCCCAGCAGCTGCGGCTGGACATCGTGGCGGAGAACGTGACGAACTCCACCACCACCCGGGTGGAGAACGGCGAGGGTTCCTACCGGCGGAAGATGGTGGTCTTCGAGGCGGAGACCGGACGGGACGGGTTCCGCCGGGCCATGGCCCGGGCTGCCAGCGGCATGGTCCCCAACACCGGCGCCGCCGGCGGCGTGAAGGTTACCCAAATTGTGGAAGATCCCTCCCCCATGAAGCTGGTCTATGACCCCACCCATCCCGACGCCAACGAGGACGGCTATGTGGAGATGCCCAATGTGGACATGGTGAAGGAGATGACCGACGCCATGGCCGCCACCCAGGCATTTTCCGCCAATGTGACCATGCTCAATACCATGAAGACCGTCATCACCGACGGGCTTCAGATCGGAAAGTAATGTGAGAGGAGGCGGGTTCCGCCATGCTGACCCCCATTGAAAAGATCACGCCGCTGGCGCCCATCGCCGGGGAGAAGAAAGCGCAGGACGTTTCTTCCCAGATAGGGGAGAGCGTCTTCGGCGCTGTTTTCCGCTCTGCCATCGAGGATGTGAAGGAGACGGACGCGGACTATAAGGAAGCGCAATATCTGTTGTCCACCGGCCAGCTGGATAATCCCGCCATGGCGATGATCGCCGGCACGAAGGCCCAGACTGCGGTTGATCTTCTGATTCAGCTGCGGAACAAGGCGCTGGACGCCTACTCCGAGCTGTCGAGAATCAGCCTGTAAGGACCGGGCGGCGGACGGGGAATTCCTCCCTGTGCTGCCTGGCCGCTGCGGCCCCAGGCAGCACAAACCATGTGGACAGGACCGCCGGAGCGAATGAGTAAAGGAGGTGACAGCGGTTGAAGGAGAAAGCAAAGGCGCTTTTCGATAAGACGAAAGAGCGCCTGAAAAAGATTTCCAAGAAGATTTGGATCGCCATCGCCGCTGTTTTGGTGGTCCTGATTGTGGCCATCGCCATCGTATTGACCCTCAATAAGCAGGAGTACGCCGTGCTGGTCACCCAGGTGAGCAACACCGAAGCGTCCAACATTTTGAACTTCCTGAGCAGTCAGGGCGTGACCAATTATAAGGTGGAGGACGGGAACACCATCCTGGTGCCCGAAAATCAGGAGGACGCCCTGCGGGCCCGCATCCTGATGGAAAACCTTAACCAGACGGGTCACTATTACATGGAGAACATCAGCAGCTTCTCCACCAACGAGGAGCGGAGCACCGCTTTGCGCCTGGACCTCCAGGAGAGCATGGCGGCCACCATCCGGAATTTCCCCAATGTGGTGGACGCGACGGTGAATATCACGCCGGGGGAGAACCGGGCCTACGTGCTGGACAGCGGCAATGTGGTCAAGGCCAGCGCCGCCGTCAGCGTGACCATGGTGGAGGGCGCCATGCTCTCCGACGAGCAGGCTGAGGCCATCCGGCACTTTGTGACCTACTCCGTCCAGGGACTGGAGATCGAGTCCGTCAGCATTACGGACAAGATCGGCAACATCTACCTGACGGGGGACGAGGGCATGGACGGCGAGGCCTCCGCCCTGAAGCTCCAGCTCCAGCAGACCTTTGAAAACCGCATCCGCACCGAGGTGATGAACATACTGGTTCCCATCTTCGGCGAGGACAACGTCCGGGTGGGCGTCAACTGCGACGTGGAAATCTCCCGGACTACGGAGCAGCGGCACGAGGTCTATCTCCCCGAGTACGCCCAAGACGGCTCCACCGGAGGGCGGGGTCCCATCGGCGCGGAGGAGTACGAGTATTACACCGGCCGCCCCGGCGAGGACCCCATCGGCGGCTTGGTGGGCTCCGAGGTCAACAGCGACCTGCCGGAGAACGTGGAAGATCTGGCGGACCCGGAAAGCGGGGACAACATGGTCGCCGGAAGCGGGAAAAAGGAGTACGACAACTCCAGCAGCGAAATTCTGATTGACAACAACGGCGTGGCCCGGGTGACGGACTGCAGCGTCGCCGTGTCGGTCAACTCCCGAACGGCGGGAGATTTCGACATTGATAACATTCGCAGGCACGTGGCCCGGGCCGCCGGCATCAGCGGCGTTCTGGACGAGGTGACCGGCGAGGAGATTCTGGACAGCAAGATTTCCGTGGTTTCCATGGAGTTCTATGATCCCGACGCCGCCCTTGGACCCGTCGGAGGCGGCGAGAGCGGAGCGGCGGTGCCTCTGTGGGTGCTGATCGCCGCATGTATCGGATTGCTGCTGTTCATCATTCTGCTGATCGTGATCCTCCTGGTGCGCCGGAAGCGGCGGAAGAAGAGAGAGGCTGCGGAGGAACAGGAGCGCCGCGAGATGGAAGCCATGATGGCCGCGGCGGGCCTGGGCGAGGCAGGCAGCGAGGAGCCGCAGGACGGAGCCGACGTGATGAGCCTGGAGATGGAGCGGAGCATGGAGCTGCGCAGGGACATCCGCCAGTTCGTCAGCGACAACCCGGAGATTGCGGCCCAGATGCTCAAGACCTGGCTGAAAGGGGGCGACGACAATGGCTGAGACAGCAGCGGCTGCGGCATCGGCTAAGGCTGCGGCAAAGCAGCCGGAGCTCAGCTCCACTCAGAAGGCTGCGGCGGTCATCGTTGCCCTGGGGGCGGAAAAGGCGTCGCTGCTCTACAAGTACATGGAAGACGAGGATGTAGAGCAGCTGACCCTGGAGGTGGCCCGCCTGGGCTTCCTCACCACCCAGCAGACCGAGGATATTCTAAACGAGTTCTATCAGCTTTGCATGACCAACAAGGCCGTTACCGAGGGCGGTCTGGAGTACGCCAGAGCCGTTCTGGAGAAGGCCTATGGCGAGCAGGCGGCGGCGGAGCTCCTGGGCAAGGTGACAAGGTCTTTGAAAAACCGGGAGTTCTCCTTCATGGACAAGGCGGACATCAAGTCCCTCTACTCCGCCCTGCGGGGCGAGCGGCCCCAGACCATCGCCCTGGTCCTCTCCTATGTGGACGCGGACAAGGCGGCGGGCGTGGTGGCCCAGCTGGAGGAGAAGAAGCAGATTCAGGTGGTGGAGAGCATCGCCAAGCTGGACAGCGTCTCCCCGGCGGCCATCAAGATTGTGGAGGCCGAGATGCACAACCGCTTCTCCAACATCATGACGGATACCAACATCAAGGTCGGCGGCATCGACTATGTGGCCGACGTGATGAACAACCTGGACCGGACCAGCGAGAAAAACATCTTCGACGGCCTGTCCGACCCGGACCTGGCGGACGAGATCCGCAAGCGGATGTTCGTCTTCGAGGACATCATCACCATGGACGACCGCTCCGTGCAGCGCTTCGTCCGGGACTGCGACCCCAGAGACCTGGTGCTTGCCCTCAAGGCGGCCAATACGGAAGTGGCGAACAAGCTGTTTTCCAATATGTCCAGCCGTATGGCCCAGAGCATCAAGGACGATCTGGAAATCACTTCCAACGTCCGCATGAAGGACGTGGAGGAAGCCCAGCAGCGCATTGTCGGCATCATCCGAGGACTGGAGGAGAAGGGTGAGATCATCATCCTGAAGGGCGGAAAGGACGATATTATTGCCTAGTATTTGGAAAGCCATTCTGCGTCCCAAGGCCGAACCCTATCAATTTCCCAAGGCGGAGGAGCTGATTCTGGAAGAGGAACAGCCCTCCGCCCCCCCGCTGCCTCCGGAGGAAGAGCCCGAGGCGGCGCCGGAGGTGGACATCCGGATTGAGGCGGAGGAGGAGGAAGAAGTCCTGGCCGCCGCACCGCCGGAGCCGGAACCGGAACCGGATCCGGTGAGCTTTGCCCAGATTCAGGCGGAGCAGATTCTGGAGGACGCCCGCCGCCGGGCGGAGGAAATTTTGGACCAGGCCCGGCTGGAGGCGGAGATCAAGGCGCAGGAACTTTTTGAGTCCACCCGCCAAAGCGCGATGGAGAGCGGACGGGCCGAGGGCCTTGCCCAGGGAGCCACCCAGGCCCTTCAGGAGGGCCACCGGCTTCAGGAGCGGCAGGCTAAGGAGCTGGCCGCCGAATTCGACCGCTTTTTGGAGCGGGCCGGGGCCGCCCTGGACCGGCAGATGGACGAAAATGTAGACGAGCTGCGGGACCTTGCCATCGCCATTGCGGAGAAGGTGGTCTGCGTCAGCCTGAAAAGCAGCAGCGAGGTCATCTGCCGGATGATTCAAACCGCCATTGACAAGCGGAAGCGCCGGGAGTGGGCCCATATCTATATCGCGGAATGCGACGCGAAGCATCTTTCCAAGGTTCCCGCCTCCTTGATGAACGCCCTCTCGGCCCTGTCGGACCGGGTGCGCATCATTCCCATGGCGGACGACGAGGCGGGCACCTGCATCATCGAGACACCGGACGAGATTGTGGACGCCAGCGCCGCCACCCAGATGAACAACATCCGCACCCTGCTGTCGGACGCCGGACCCATGGAGGAGGGCGTCAGCTTCGGGAACCTGAACTTCGGCGGGGGGCAATAAGGAGAAGCTATGTTCCGGCAAATGATCCGTCAGGTCTACAACGCGGAGACCTACAGCCTGACCGGGAAAATTGAAAATATTGTCGGAATGTCCATTGAGGCCAGCGGCGGCCGGGCGGCCGTCGGCGACATCTGCCGGATTTACAACGGCGACTCCGGCGGGCAGGTCACCGCCGAAGTGGTGGGCTTCAAAAACGACCACATCCTGCTGATGCCCTATTCCGACATGGCGGGCATCTCGGCGGGCAACTTCGTCCGGAACACCGGACGGCAGCTGACACTGCGGGTGGGCGAGTTCCTTCGGGGCCGCATCATCAACGCCATGGGCCAGCCCATTGACGGCAAGCCTCCCTTTGAGGGAGGGGACCTCTATTGTGTCGGCGGTTCTTACATCAATCCTCTCCGCCGCCCCCCGATTCGGGAGCGGATGGAGTTTGGAGTCAAAGCTATTGACGGCACGATTACCATCGGAAAGGGCCAGCGTATCGGCATCTTCGCGGGCTCCGGCGTGGGCAAGTCCACACTGATGGGCATGATCGCGAAGAATGTCAAGGCGGATATCAACGTCATCGCCCTGGTGGGCGAACGGGGCCGCGAGGTTTTGGAATTCGTCCAGAAGGACCTGGGGGAGGAGGGCATGCGCCGCTCCGTGCTGGTGGTGGCGACCAGCGACCAGCCTGCCATGCTGCGGATGAAGTGCCCCAGCGTGGCCACGGGCATCGCGGAATACTTCCGGGATCAGGGGTACGACGTGCTTCTCATGATGGACTCCCTGACCCGTTTCGCCATGGCCCAGCGGGAGATCGGCCTGGCCATCGGCGAGCCGCCGGTCAGCCGGGGCTACACCCCCTCTATGTACGCGGAGATGCCCAAGCTCCTGGAGCGAAGCGGAAATTTCGACAAAGGCTCCATCACTGGCGTTTACACCGTTCTGGTGGAGGGCGACGACACCAACGAGCCCATCGCCGACACCGTCCGGGGCATTCTGGACGGGCACATTGTGCTCTCCCGCGCCCTGGCCAACAGCAACCACTACCCGGCCATCGACGTCTCGGCCAGCATTTCCCGTCTGATGGTGGAGATCGTCTCTCCGGAGCACCGGCAGCTGGCCTCCCGCCTGCGGGATATTCTCAGCACCTATGAGAAGAACGCGGACCTGGTGGCCATCGGCGCCTACAAGCCCGGGAGCAACCGGAATCTGGACTATGCCCTTTCCAAGATCGACGCGGTGAACGGATTCCTGACCCAGGAGATTGACGAGGCCTTCAGCTATGAGCAGTGCATCGAGAAGCTGAAGAGCATTTTGAACTAAGAGATATAAGAGATAAAGGAGCCCTCTTCGTGAAGAAGTTCAAGTTTGCGCTGGATACGGTTCTCTCCTATAAAAAGCAAGTGCTGGACGCCCTTCGGGGCGAGCACGCCGAGGCTCTGGCAAAGGTCCGGGCCCAGGAGGCGCAGCTGGATCGGGTCTGGCAGGAGTACCGGGAGTGCAGCGCCGAGTATCAGCAGCGGGCGGAGGAGGGTCTCCCCATTACCGAGGCGCTGATGTATCAAAGCGCCCTCCGGGCCGGTGAGCTGGAGATCCAGGTGGAGACCCAGCGGCTGGAGGAACTTCAAGCCGAGGAGGAGAAGCGCCGGGAGGCTGTGGTGGAGGCCAAAAAGGAGACCTCCTCCATCGAGAAGCTGCGGGAGAAGAAGCTGGACGCCTATCACAAGGCGGAGGCCAAGAGCGAGGAGCTGTTTATTGAGGAATTCGTCAGCGCCGCCCGGGCCCACGCCAGCGCGTGAGAGCGGAATCCCGCGTTTTGTTAAAGCGTCCAACACGGCGCATAAAACCGCCGTTTGGAATATACATAGTGCAGGAATGACAAGGAGGTGAAACAAGCGTATGGAACAGTTGATGAACACCATGCTGGCGAACGCCCAGCTCTCCCAGACGGCTCCAACGGTGAAAAAGAGCGACTCCGCCCAGAAGGACGGTTTCCAGAAGCTGATGGAGCAGAAGCAGGGGAGCGAGGCCCCGGCGGCCCCCAGGCAGGAGAAACCCGAGACGAGTGAAAAGCCCCAGGAGGCCCAGGGCAGCCAGCAGCCCCAGGAGACCGAGCAGCCTCAGGAGACGCAGACCGTCCCCAAGGACGGCAAGGAGCTGGAGGAACAGATGGTTCTGGCGGCCATGGCGATGCTGCAAAATCCCGTGGTGCCCGCAGAAGAGGCGGCCGTGAGGCCGGCGGAGCGGGTTGGAGCCGTGATGGACCAGGTGGCCCCTCTGGCGGCGGAGACCGCCGGCGAGCCGGAAACCCAGGTGTTTGTCCCGGTGAAGGAGCGGGCCGTGGAGATTCCCGCAGAGACCGGAGAGACCGGGGAGACCCAGAGCGGCCAGCCCAATTTGATGGAAGAGCTGCCGGAGACCATCCAGGCCCCCGAGAAGGCCCAGCACACCGAGGAGCGGACCGTGGAGGTCAAGGTGGAAACCGGCGAAGCAAACGCCCAGACCGCCCAGGCGGAAGAGGCGGGGGAGGAAACGCCCGAGCTTCAGGAGGCCGGAGGCGAGACCCCCGTTTTTGAGGAGGTCAAGGCCGTCCCCGTGAAGGTGGGCGAGGCCCCCAAGACCCAGGAGACCCAGCAGCCCGTGGAAAAGCAGATCGCCCCGAAACTGACGGAGGCCCTTCAAAACGGCGAGACTCGGGTGGAACTCCAGCTGACCCCGGAGAACCTGGGGAAGGTCACTGTGGAGATGACCTGGAGCAAGGACGGCGGACTGGTGGTGCAGATGCACGCCGAGAACCGCGGCACCCAGAACCTTCTGGAGAAGAACCTCTCCGGTCTGGAGACGCTGCTCAGCCGGGAGACCCAGCAGGAGGTCCGGGTGGAAGTCCCCCGTCAGGAGGAGAGCCAGCGGCAGGACCTTTACGAACAGCAGCAGAACCAGCACCGGCGCCAGCAGCAGGAAGAGCGGAAGAGCCAGCAGAGCGACAGCGAGAACTTCCTCCAGCAGCTGCGGCTGGGCCTGATCCCCATGGAGGGGGAGTAAGGAAGAAAGGGGTGAAATAATGAGCGACTATATGCAGGACTTGGGCGGCGTTCTGGGTACCCATCAGGTGGGAAACAAGACCGTTACCGTCACCAAAAAGGGCAGCAACATGGACCTGGACATGACGGACTTCATCACCTTGATGATTACCCAGATGACCAACCAGGGCATTGACGACACTATGGATACCTCCGAGATGCTGAACCAGATGGTGCAGATGCAGATGATCCAGTCCATGGTCAACATGACCGACGCCACGCTGATGAGCTATTCCGCCTCCCTGGTGGGCAAAGAGGTCACCGTCGGCAAGTACGACAAGGACAACAATCTTCAGGAGATCGTGGGCGTCGTCACCGGCACGGGTACCAAGGACGGACAGCAAATTATTTTCGTCAACGACGAGTACTATTATCTCAACGAGATTATGGCCGTGGGCCGCCTGCCCCAGGAGAAGGAAGAGGACACCGATAAGGTGGAGGGAACGGAGAAGCCCGGCGAAACGGAGAAACCGGATGAGCCCGAAAAGCCCGGCGAAACGGAGAAACCGGATGAGCCCGAAAAGCCCGGCGAAACGGAAAAGCCGGATGAGCCCGAAAAGCCCGGCGAAACGGAAAAGCCGGATGAGCCCGAAAAGCCCGGCGAGACCACGTCCCCCGGCGGCGAGACTCCGGAATACAACGGAGAGAACGGCGCGCCCCAGAACGGCGAGGGCTGAGGTGAGAGTTCATGATTGAACGCGTATCCAGACAGAGCCAGTTACAGCAGATACCGGACGCAGGGAAGCGAACGGCAGCGGCTGGATTTGCCGCCGCCCTACAGCAGGAGCTGACAAGGGCCGGACAGGATGTCCAATTTTCCAAGCACGCCAGGAGCCGGGCGGAGGAACGGGGCATTGAAATCACCCCCGGACTCATCGACCAGATTAAGGGCAGCATGGTGCGGGCCCAGGCGAAAGGCGCCACCAACATTCTGGCTATGGACACCGAGAAGGCATTCATCATCAACGTCCCCCATGGCAGGGTCATCACCGCCATCACCCAGGACGAGATGAAGGACAGCGTTTTTACCAACATCGACGGCGCCGTGTTCCTGTAACACCTTTACAGATGGCAGGACCGGTTTTCGGAGGCCAGTGGCCCCGTCCGACTGACGGGGCCAGGCGGCGCCAGAAACCGAAAGGAGATTAAGATTCCCTATGACCGGATCAATGTACGCATCCATTGCGGGCCTGAAGGCCCACATGCAGAAACTTACCGTTATCGGCAACAACGTGGCCAACGTGAACACCACCGCTTACAAGAAGCAGCGGACCGTGTTCCGGGACAGCATCTACAGCATGTACTCCAGCGGCTCCAACGGCAGCGAGACCGTGGGCGGCATGAACCCCTCTCAGCTGGGTTACGGCTCCCTGGTGGCCAGCATCGACCTGGATATGTCCACCTCAAGCTATAACCCTGGCAACCCCATGGACTGCGCCATTGTGGGCGACGGCTTCTTCCTGGTGGGCACCAAGGATCAGGCCGCCAACATCGATCCCCGCAACCCGGAGAGCTTCAAGAGCCTTCTCCTCACCCGCACCGGCGATTTCCGCTTCTCCGCCGACGGTTACCTCACCGACGGCATGGGCAACACGGTGTACGGCTTTTTGACCACCGGCCTGGACGAGGACGGCAAGCCCACCGTCAGCGACCAGCTGGTGCCCATCCGCTTCCCCCGGATGCAGAAGACCATTGTGGACAAGAAGACCGGCAAGCCCGTGGACACCACCACGGCGACGGACATCTGGGCGGACGCTGAGCACACGAAGCTCAACGAGGAGAAGTACGCCTGGTCCTATGAGGTCAAATACCCTGTGGATAAGGCCACGGGCGACAATAACCAGGGCGGAGGCACCACCAACACCCCGTCCTATGTGCCCATCGAGGACTACAACCCCCTGATTCACGAGAAGAATGACAACCAGGGCGGCAACACCGGCAACAACCAGGAGACGGACACCACCAATCCCCTGGCCTACGCCGAGCTGGAGAGCATCACCATCGACAAGAAGACCGGCTGCATCAGCGGCGTCACCAAGGACGGCGGCATCAAGGTTGTGGTGGGCTACCTCTCTCTGGGCGTGGTGACGAACCCCAACGGCGTCACCCACACCAGCAAGAACTACTACCTCTGCGGCGACGGCGCCGGCGACCTGCGGGTCACCATGCTGGGCGGCGTCAACAAGGAGCTGGGCATCACCCATGTCAACGGCAGCCTGAAGGACTACGGCGTGGACAACACCCAGGGCGGCAACACCGGAACCGGCACCGACACGGAAGACAAGCTGCCCCAGATGGCCGAGGTAACCAGCTCCGGCGACGTCTCCTTGATGACCGGCTTCCTGGAGGCCCCCAACGTGGACCTGGCCACCGAAATTTCCGAGCTCATCACCACTCAGCGCGGCTATCAGGCCAACACCCGCATCATTACCGTCACCGACTCCATGCTGGAAGAGCTGGTCAACATGAAGCGTTAAGGAAAATCTGTTGAATGAATAACGGATGCCCGCCGGGGCGCGGAGTCCCGGCGGGCCGGGAAAGGCGGCTTTTATGATTCTTCTGACAAAGAGAAATCACGACAAATTTCTGGTAAACCACCTTCAGATCGAGCATATCGAGTGCATCCCTGAGTGCAAAATCACCATGATGAACCACGACTACTACCTGGTGCGGGAGAGCGTGGAGGACATTATCAATAAAATTGCGGAATACAACGCCAAGGTTCAAGATATTCACCGGGAAATCGTGGTATCGGACAAGCGTTGAGCATATAGATAGAATTCACAGGCCGGAGTCCGGAGTCCAGCGACCGGTCTAGGGAGTGAGGCGTTTCTTCTATGAATATAAATTATATCATTGGCATTGCGGGCGCGTTCGGCGTGTTCCTGCTGGGCTGCGTCATGGGCATCAACATCGGTCCCAGCGCGGCGGGAAAGCCGCCGATTACGTTCGAGCTGGCCAACCTCTGGAACTTCTTCGACGCGGCGTCCATCTTCATCACCATCGGATGTACGCTCTTCATTGTGCTGGCCAGCTTTTCGGGAGGGATGCTGAAGTCCATTCCGAAGCACATCAAGATTATCCTGAATAACAAGGCCTTCGATCCCAAGGGCTACATCGACCAGCTGGTGGAGCTGGCTCAGATCGCCCGGAAGAACGGTCTTTTGTCCCTGGAGGAGAAGGCCAACGAGCAGACCGACCCCTTCTTTAAGCAGGCGATTATGCTCATCGTGGACGCCAACGACCAGGATAAGGTGCGCGCCATTCTGGAAAACGACATTGAGTGCATGTCCGCCCGGCATGAAGACGCCGCAGCCATGTACGACAAGGCGTCCAGTGTTGCCCCGGCCTTCGGCATGGTGGGTACGCTGGTGGGCCTGATCAACATGCTGAAGTCCATGAACCTCAGCGGAGACGGCGGAGCCGACTCCCTGGGCACCAGCATGGGCACCGCCCTGATTACCACCCTGTACGGCTGCTTGCTGGCCCACGTGATTTTTGGCCCCGTGGCCCAGCTTCTTCGGGGACGGGACAGTGAGGAGGTCCTGTGCAAGCAGATCATCGTCGAGGGCGTTATGGCCATTCAGGCCGGCGAGAACCCCAAGTCCCTGCGGGAGCGGCTTTTGACCTACATGTCGCAAAAACAGCGCGAGATGGGCGGCGAGGGCTCCGACGAGGCGAAGGGATGAACCCGTCCGTTCGAAAGGAAAGGTGAGCGGAAATGGCGATCAAGAAAAAAAGCAGCGGGGGCGGCGGCGCCAACTGGATGGATACCTACGGCGACATGGTGACGCTGCTGCTGTGCTTCTTCGTGCTGCTCTATTCCATGTCCACCATCACTGAGGATAAGTGGAAGGCCATTGTTCAGAGCTTCAACCCCTCGGCGGTGGAGGATCCGGACCCCAACATCAACGGCGTGGATGGACCCAGCTCCGACAGCGGGGACGCGGGCGTCATGCCCATGGAGGAGCAGCAGGAGCAGATTGACGAGGACATTGAATCGCTGCTTCAGTCCATTCAGGAGTATGTCCAGCAGCAGAATTTGCAGGACGCTGTGTCCGTCAGCAAAGATGGCGGCAAGATTTTCATCCGGTTCAGCCAGTCGGTCTTCTTCGCGGGCGAGAGCGCGGTGCTCCGCCCGGAGGCATATTCCATTTTGGACGCCGTCAGCGAGATGCTCAGCAGCGTGGCGAGCTCTCTGGACGAGGTCCGGGTGCAGGGCCACACGGCCCGGCCGAAAAAGGAGCCCAACAACGTGGTGACCGACCGGACGCTGTCCAGCCAGCGGGCGGCCAACGTCATTATCTATATCCAGCAGCACAGCACCGTGAACCCTGCCCGGCTGGTCAGCGAGGGTCTGGGCGAATGGCGGCCCATCGCGCCCAACGACACGGCGGAGAACCTGGCCAAAAACCGCCGGGTGGAGATGATCATCAGCGGCCGGGACCTGGAGGCCGAGGAGAATGGCCTGAGCACGCTGGACCAGTATGTGGTGCAGGAGTTTGAGGTCATTGCGTCATAACCGCATGGCTGTGAGGCGGCATGACGGAGTTTTTCACGCTTCCCGCCGGGTGGGAAGCCAATACCATTGCAGAGTAGGGGGGATGACATGGCAGACGTATTATCGCAGGCGCAGATTGATGCTTTGCTGAACGCGGTCCGCAGCGGCGACAAGGACTTGGAACAGTCCGGGGAGAAGCAGGAAAAGAAGTATCAAAAATACGACTTCAGCAGTCCCCGCAAGTTTACCAAGGACCGTATCAAGATGCTTAACGGCATCTTTGACAACTACTCCCGGGTGATCGGCTCCCGGCTGAACGCCCGGCTTCGCTCCACCTGTGAGATCACGGTGGAGAGCATCGAGGAACAGCGCTATTATGAATTTTCCAACGCCTTGACGGAAGGCGACGTGCTGGGTATGATTGACGTGGGACTCAAGGATCAGACACAGGAGACCCCCGCCATGCTCTACATATCCACCGCCACGGCCCTGAGCATGATGGACCGCATGCTGGGCGGCGAGGGCACGGTGGAGGACCTGGAGGACGACTACAGCTACACGGACCTGGAGCTGAAGCTCTACGAGGACCTGGCTGAAGATATTGTGAAGATGATGGGCCGGAGCTGGGAGAACTATGTGCCCATTCATTTCACATACAGCCGTACCGAGGTCAACCCCACACTGAACCAGGTGATCGGTCTGGACGAGACAGTGGTGATCGTGGACCTGAAGCTGATGTTTCCGAACCTCTCAGGCCGGATGAGCATCTGCCTTCCCGGCGAGGTTCTGACCAATATCTTCACCGAAATCAGCCGGGAGAGCCCCCTGCGCCGAAGTACCTCCGAAGACAAGTCGGAGGAGATTTTCGACAAGCTGCGGGATTCGAAACTGGAGATCGTTGCAGAGCTGGCCAGCGCGCAGCTGTCCCTCAGCGATATCTACCACTTGAACGTGGGAGACGTCATCGACTTGGGCCAGCCCAAGGAATCTCCCATCTATCTGGAAATCGGCGGCTATCACTGGTTTACCGGAAAGATGGGCACCCACAAAAAAAATATGGCTGTGAAAATAGATGAAGTATGCTATCAGCTTGAGCAGCAAAGGAGCGAGTAGACGGAATGGAGAAAAAATTATTTAGCCCGATGGAGATAGACGCCCTCGGGGAAATGATGAATATCAGCCTTGGCTCCTCTGCCACCGCGGTATCCAATCTTTTGGAGCACAGAGTCGATATTACGACACCCAAGGTCACGTCCATCAAGACGGCAGATTTCGCCCTGGGCAACCTGGAACCCGCCATGGGTATCGAAATCCGCTATGTGGAGGGCCTTGCGGGCAGCAACATTATGCTGCTCAAGCGCAGCGACATCAAGGTCATCGTGGATATCCTGATGGGCGGCGAGACGCCGGACGAGGAGTTCGAGCTCAACGAGCTGACCATCAGCGCCGTGTGCGAGGTCATGAACCAGATGATGGGCGCCGCCGCCACGGCCATGAGCGATTTCCTGGGCTATCAGGTGGACATCTCCACGCCCCAGCCCTTTGAGCTGGAGGATTTGGACTCCTTTAAACAGAATCACCTCCCCCAGGGGGCGGATACCATCGTCATTGTCCGCTTTGCCCTCCGGATTGAGGGAGCTCTGGAGAGCGAGTTCATGAACGTCATGAGCGTGGAACTGGCCAAGGAGCTTTTGAAGGGCCTGGGCCTGGAGGACATCGACGGCGGGGAGGAAGCGCCTCCCGCCCCTGCCCCCGCCCCCGCCCCTGCCCCTGCGGCGGAGCCCGCCTCCTCCGGCGGAAAGATGAGTCAGGAGGAGATCGAGGCGATGATGGCCGGCATGGCCGGCGGCGGCGCACCCGCTCCTGCCCCGGCTCCCGAACCGGCCTCCTCCGGCGGAAAGATGAGTCAGGAGGAGATCGAGGCAATGATGGCCGGCATGGCCGGCGGCGCGTCCGCCCCTGCCCCCCAGCCCGCTCCCGCGCCTCAGGCAGCGCCGGCTCCCCAGCCCGCTCCCGTACCCCCTCAGGCCGCTCCGCAGCCTGGGGCCCCGGCGGCCCAGATGCCGCAGATGCCGCCGCAGATGGGCTATCCCATGCCGGAGGGCATGAACGGCATGTATCCGCCGATGTATTATCCCTACCCCTATCCCTATCCGCCCCAGGCTCCCCAGGCCGCGGCCGCGCCGGAGCCCAAGGTCATCAACACCAAGCCCGCGCCGCTGCGGGAGATGAACCCGGCGGATGTCCTGGGCAAGGAACAGGCCCAGAACCTGGACCTCATTATGGAGGTTCCCCTCCAGGTGACGGTGGAAATCGGCCGGACCCAGCGGAAGGTGCAGGATATTCTGGAGTTTTCCAAGGGGTCGCTGGTGGTGCTGGATAAGCTGGCCGGCGACCAGGTGGACCTGTTTGTCAACGGCAAGTGTGTGGCCCGGGGCGACGTGGTGGTGATTGACGACAACTTTGGCGTTCGGATCACCGAGATCGTGCAGGAGCCCGTCATCGAGCTGGTGAAAAAATAAGCCGCCGAATCTATGAACCCGGCGCTTTGAAATATGTCATTTTATTTATATTGAACGAGAAGGAAGGAATCATACCATGGCTAAAAAGATTCTGCTGGTCGACGACGCTGCCTTTATGCGGAAGATGATTAAGGATACCCTGAGCAAAAACGGTTACACTGAGCTGTTCGAGGCCGTAGACGGCGCCGACGCCGTGGAGAAGTTCGGCGAGATCGGTCCGGACCTGGTCATTATGGACATCACCATGCCCAACATGGACGGCCTGGAGGCCCTGAAGGCCATTCGCGCCAAGGACAGCGGCGCCAACGTGGTCATGTGCTCCGCCATGGGTCAGGAGAGTATGGTTATGGACGCGGTGCGTTCCGGCGCGAAGGACTTCATCGTCAAGCCCTTTAAGCCGGACCGGGTTTTGAAGACCGTCAGCACCATCCTGGGCAATCCCTGACGGAATGTTCTCTGGGGACACGACCTTAGCCTCCTTTCTGTGGCTGATCATCTGCGTCGTCCTGGTCATGGGCCTTGCCTACTGGTTTACCCGGTATGTGGCGGGGCGGGGGGCCCTGCGGGGCTTCCAGCCGGGACGGCAGATGGAGGCTTTGGACCAATTGCCCCTGGGGCGGGACCAGAGAGTGGTCCTGGTCAGGGCGGGAGAGCGGTTTTTGCTCCTGGGAGCTACGCCGGCGGGAATCTCCCTGCTGGCGGAGCTCACAAAGGAAGAGGCCGCCTCCTGGAAGCGGGAAGCCGAAGAGCGGCCGGGCTTTCAGGAGGCCCTGATGACAGTTTTATCACAAAAGAAGCGGAGGTGAACTGGAGGTGCCGGAAGGGCTGATCAATGTAAACGGCGAGAACGTACAGGCGTTGGAAATCCTGTTTCTGACGACGATGATTACGCTTTTGCCCTCGCTCGTGGTGATGATGACGTCCTTTACCCGGTATATCATCTCCTTTTCCTTTTTGCGCAATGCCATGGGCACGCAGCAAACGCCGCCGAACCTTGTGCTGGTGGGCCTCGCGCTGTTTTTGACCTTTTTTACCATGTCGCCCACCATCACCCGCATCCAGGAGGAGGCCTACGAGCCCTATCAGGCGGAGGAAATCTCCCAGGAGGAATTTTTTGAGCGGGCGTCAAGACCGCTGGCGGAGTTCATGGTGCGGAACACCCAGATCAACACCCTGGAGATGTTCTGCAATATGGCTCATGTGTCCATGCCGGACGAGGTGAATACCGAGACGGTGGTGGAGTCCCTGCCCCTGCGGATCATTGTGCCCTCTTTTGTGACCTGCGAGCTGCAAAAGGCGTTTACCATCGGACTGCTGCTGTATATTCCCTTCATGCTGATCGACATTGTGGTGTCCTGCACGCTGATGTCCATGGGCATGATTATGTTACCGCCGTCTATGATCTCCGCACCTTTCAAGCTGCTGTTATTCGTGACCTTGAACGGGTGGGAGCTGCTGTTCTCCACCCTGGTGCGGGACTTTCATTAGTGAGGGCTGAACGATGGATACGGCAATGATAACGGATGTGATGCGGGACTCCGTGGGCGTGGTCATCAAGCTGGGCGGGCCCATGCTGGTTTTGAGTATGCTGGCCGGCGTCCTGGTGGCCATCTTCCAGGCGGTGACCCAGATTCACGAGCAGACCATCTCCTTCATCTTGAAGGTGGTGATCGTCATGAGTGTTCTTCTTTTCAGCGGCGGCTGGATGCTGACCACGCTTCAGGAGTACACCAGAGAAATTTTTGACCTGCTGGCGACCATTTAGCGGAGGGGCCTATGATAGACGAAGGGGCGCTGACGCTCTTTTTGCTGATAACGGCCCGGATGAGCGGCTTTGTGCTGTTCAATCCCCTGTTGGGCCGGCAGAATTTTCCCAGTTTCTTCCGGGCCGGATTTGTGCTGGTTCTCTCCGCGTTCACCTATTCGCTGGAGGGGGGCCGGCTGGAGCCGCCGTCGGGGGTATTGCCTTTCGCGGCCGCTATTTTGCTGGAGATAGCCCTGGGACTGGTGCTGGGCCTCGTGGTTCATTTTTTCTTCTATATTCCCCAGATGGCGGGTTTGGCCATCGACACCCAGATGGGTATGACCATGAACCAGATTTACGATTCCGGCTCTCACTCCAATATGTCCGTCACGGGCTCGCTGCTCAACACGCTGATGATCCTGTTGTTTTTCGCCGGAAACGGGCACCATACGCTGATGCGGATCATGGTGACCTCCGGGCAGGTGGTGCGCTATGGCGGCGTGTCCATTGGAAACGATGTGACCAATCTGGCCCTGGAGCTTTTTGTCGAATGTACCTTGCTGGCGGTGAAGATGTGCATGCCGGTTTTGGCGGCGGAGCTGATCGGCCAGCTGGGAATGGGCGTTTTGATGAAGGTCATTCCCCAAATCAATGTCTTCTCCATCAACATTGAGCTGAAGGTTTTGGTGGGTCTGTCGCTGCTGCTGCTGCTGCTGCACCCGTTCAGCGAGTTTTTGCTGGAGACGGAACAGACCATGCTGAACAACCTTCACACCATGCTGGCGATGATGGGCTGAGGCAGAGCGGACGGCCAAAGGGGGGATGACAGTTGGCGGACAGCTCCAAAACTGAGAAAGCAACCCCAAAAAAGCGAAGAGACGAACGGAAGAAGGGTAATGTCTTCCTCAGTCAGGACGCGGTGGCCGTGGCCACGCTGCTGGGGTCCTTTATGGCCTTCTGGCTGCTGTCCGGCAAAATTGCGGAGCGGCTCAGCGGCTTCATGCGCCTTTGCTTTGAGACCTGCGCCGCCGTGGAGGTCCGGGCCATCGGCGATATCCTTCATGAGCTTGTGGTTCAGGCCCTGGGCCTTTTGATGAGCAGCGTGCTGCCCATTACGCTGGTGACGGTGCTCTGCGCCGTGACCGCCACCTTTGCGCAGACCCGGCTGCTGGTCAGTGGAGAGCTGATGCGGCCGAAGTTCAGCCGGATCAATCCCCTGGAGGGGTTCAAGCGGCTGTTTTCCCTGAAGAGCATTGTCAACGCGCTGAAGGGACTTTTGAAAATCAGCGTCCTCATGGTGATTGTCTACATGAGCCTTTCGGGCATGTTCCATGAGAGTGCGAAATATCTTTACGTGGACCTTCGGGCCTCCTGCGCCCACCTGTTTTCCCAGGGGATGAGCATGATCATCAAGATCGGCATCGCCTTTATCGCCTTGGCGGCGCTGGACTTTATGTACCAGTGGTGGGACTATGAGCGGGGAATCCGCATGAGCAAGCAGGAGATCAAGGAAGAGTACAAACAAATGGAAGGCGACCCCCAGATTAAAGGTAAAATCAAGGAGATGCAGCGCAAGCGGGCCCAGAGCCGCATGATGCAGCAGGTGCCCCAGGCGGACGTGGTCGTGCGAAACCCCACCCACTTCGCCGTGGCCCTCCGGTATCACCCGGAGGAGGACAACGCACCCATCGTGCTGGCCAAGGGCATGGATGAGCTGGCGCTGCGGATCGTGAAAATAGCGGAAGAGAACAAGGTGGCCGTGATTGAGAACGTGCCCCTGGCCCGGGCGCTGTATGCCGACGCCGAGCTGGACCAGGAGATTCCCCCGGAGCTGTACAATCCCGTGGCGGAGGTGCTGGTCTACATCTTCCGGCTGAATGAGAAGCATCAATTGGTAAAATAAACAGGCCGCTTTGTCCAAAAGATAAAGCTGACCGGCGGCGAGGCCGGGGCGGAAAGGAATCGACGAACAGGAGGTGACAGACGCGTGAGAAGAATTTTTGACAATGCAATATCTCTTGCCGTCGTGGTCATCGTCCTGTTTTTGATCATCCCCCTGCCGACGGAGCTGCTGGACGTCCTGCTGGTGTTCAACATCGGACTATCCATCATGATCCTGATGATCACCATGAACATCTCGGATGCGCTGGAGTTTTCCATCTTCCCGTCGCTGCTGCTGATTACCACGCTGTTCCGGCTGGGACTGAACGTGTCCACCACCCGGCAGATTCTCTATCAGGGCTACGCCGGCGAGGTTATCGCCAACTTCGGCCACTTGATTACCGGCGGCAACATCGTCATCGGTGTGGTCATCTTCCTCATCATCGTGCTGGTGCAGTTCATCGTCATCACCAAGGGCGCCGAGCGCGTGGCCGAGGTGGCCGCCCGCTTCACCCTGGACGCCATGCCCGGCAAGCAGATGGCCATTGACGCGGACCTCTCCTCCGGCCTCATCAACGAGCAGGAGGCCAAGGAGCGCCGCTATAAAATCCAGAAGGAAGCCGACTTCTATGGCGCCATGGACGGCGCCACCAAGATCGTCAAGGGCGACGCCACCATGTCGCTCATTATCACGATGATCAACTTCATCGGCGGCACCGTCATTGGCATGGTGATGAACGCCGGAACCTTTACCGACGTGATCTCCAGATACTCCATTGTCACCATCGGCGACGGACTGGTCTCCCAGCTCCCGGCGCTGATGATCTCCACGGCCACCGGCATGATCGTCACCCGGTCCGTGTCGGAGGGCAGCCTCAACAAGGACGTCGTCGGCCAGTTCAAGGCGCAGCCCCGGGCCATTATGACCACCGGCGTCATTCTCCTTTTCCTGGCGGCCATTCCCAACACGCCCCATTTCGCCCTGGCTGTGGGCGGCGGGCTGCTGCTGGGCGGCGGATGGTTCATCAGCCGCCGCATGGCGCGGGAACAGGAGGAGGCCGCGGCCATTCAGGCCGCCTCGGAGCAGCAGCAAAGCGCCGAGGCTGCCGCGCCCAGCGAGACCGACTATTACAAGGACATCAACAACGTCTACAACCTCCTCTCGGTGGAGCCCATCGAAATGGAGTTTGGATACAGCCTCATCCCTATGGTGGACGAGAGCCACGGCGGCAAGCTCATCAGCCGCATCGTTATCTTCCGCCGGCAGTATGCCCAGGACATGGGCTTCGTCTTCCCCTCCATCCGCCTCCACGACGCATCCTCCCTGGGAACCAACCAGTACGTCATCCGCATCCGGGGCGAGGAAGTGGCCCGGGGCGAGATTCTGGTGGATTATTACCTGGCCCTGGAGCCCGCCAACCCCCTGGGGGAGATCGACGGCATCGAGACCATCGAGCCGGCCTACGGCATTCCCTCCCGCTGGATTCTGCCGGAGAACAAGGAAATGGCGGAAATCTACGGGTACAACGTCATCGACCCCCTGTCCGTCATGCTGACCCACCTCTCCGAGACGGTGAAGAAATACGCCTATGAGATGCTGGGCCGGACGGAGACCATCCAGCTGGTGGACAATTTGAAGCGCACCTCCCCGGAGCTGGTGGAGGAGGCCATTCCCAATATTATAAGCTACTCCGTTCTAGAGAAGGTACTGCGGAATCTCCTGAAGGAGGGCGTGCCCATCAAGGACCTGGGCACCATTGTGGAAACCCTGGCCGACGCTTTGAGCATGGGCCGGGATATCGACGCGGCCACGGAGCAGGTCCGGGGCGCCCTGGCCAGGACCATTACCCGCCGCTTCTGCGAGGACGGGCAGCTCCGGGTCGTCACCCTGGACGCGGAGGTGGAAAAGAAGGTCATTGCCTCCCTTACCCGCAACGAGCAGGGCGTGTATCTGGCCATGGGGCCGGAGCTGATGCAGCAGATCGTCTCGCAGCTGGCCAACCAGCTCAAGAAGTTCAACGACCTCTCCCAAACGCCCATCATCCTGGTCAGCCAGGTGATCCGGGGCTATTTCTCCAAGATGATTACCCAGTTCTATCCCGGCATCTATGTCCTCTCCTTTAACGAGATTACCAACGCAGTGCAGATCCAGGCCATCGGCAACATCACGCTGGACGCGCCCGCCCGGCCCGAGCGAAGGGCGGTGGGCACATGAGTGAGATGGCGGCGGTCCGGTACAGCCAGCGGGAAATTGAGGAGATGGATACCCAGGACCTCCTCCGTCTCTATAAGGAAACGGGGGACGAGGAGCTGAAATGGCCCCTGGTCCTGCGGTATGAGGGGCTGATTAAAAGCGCGGCCATGCAGATCCGGGGCGTGTACAGCAGCTTCGCCCAGATTGATGACATCATCAACGAGGGGATTCTGACCCTCCTGGGCGCCATTGACAAGTTCGACCCGGAGAAGGGCGTGAAGTTTGAGACGTATGTCTCCAAACGCATCCGGGGTATGGTCATCGACTTGGCCCGGAAGCAGGACTGGATTCCCCGAAACGTCCGCAAGCGGGCCAAGGAGATCGATCTGGCGGTGTCGGAGCTCTCCGCCTCGCTGGGGCGAACCCCTACCGACGGCGAGATTGCTGGACATCTGGGAATCAGCGTGGAGCGGTATCAGAAGGACGCCGCCAACATCGCCCTGAGCAACGTCCTCTCCCTGGATGTGCTGATGGACACCCGGGAGACCTCCGGCTATCAGCTGGAGGTGCCCTCCAGCGACCTGCAAAGCCAGCCGGAGGCGGTTTTGCAGGAGCGGGAGATGCAGCGAACTCTGGCGGAGGGGATTTCCCAGCTGCGGGAGAACGAACAGATCGTCCTCTCGCTGTACTATGAGCAAAATCTCCACCTGAAGGAGATCGCCCAGGTGATGGAGCTCAGCGAACCCAGAATTTCCCAGATACATACCCGGGCTATCCAGAAGCTGCGACACTTTATGGAGGCCTATCTCAACGATACGCAGGAGCCGAAATCCAAGAGGAAGAAGGGATGACGCATGTTTAAGGGCTTTTACAATCTGACTTCCGCCATGCTGACCCACCAGCAGAATCTCAACGTCATCGGCAACAACATGGTCAACATTTCCACGGCGGGCTACAAACAGGAGCGCTATACCGCCACCACCTTTGACGATGTGCTGTACAGCCGGGTGGACGTGAACCACAGCCACGGCGAGGAGATTGGCCGGCAGAGCTATATCCGGGCGCCCAGCGATATTTACACGGACTACAGCCAGGGCACCCCGGAGCCCACGGAGCTGCCCCTGGACTTCTGCATCGTGGGGGACGGGTTCTTCGCCGTGCAGGACGCGGAGGACAACGTGAGCTATACCCGGATGGGCAACTTCTCCCTGGATGAGGAGGGATACCTCTGCCTCCCCGGTTTTGGCCGGGTGCTGAACCCCCAGGAGGAGCCCATCTATCTGGGCACAGATAAGATTCATGGGGACAGCAAGGGCGTGATTTACTACGAGCAGCCGGGAGGCGAGACCATTCCCGTTGCCCAGCTGGGCGTCTACAGCTTTGAGGACAACGAGGCTCTGGAGCGGAACGACCGGGGACTCTTCACCGGGGAGAACGCCCAGCCCAGCGAGAATTTTGAAATCTGGAACGGCTATCTGGAGCGGTCCAACAGCGACATGGTGAAGCAGATGACGGAGATGATCACCTATCAGCGGGCCCTGCAGAGCGCGGCTCAGATTTCCAAGATGTACGACCAGCTGATGAGCCGGGCGGCCACCGAGGTCGGCCGCTTCCAGTAAGGGGGAGTTCGGATGAATCAATCCTTTTTCATTGGAGCCGTGGGAGCGCACCAGCAGCTCAAGCGCCTGACGGTTCACGGAAACAACATCGCAAACCTGAATACATACGGCTTCAAGGCGGAGAAGAGCCGCTTCGCCTCCTTGATGTACGACGATTTCAAGGCCGTGGGCGAGGAGACCGACGGAGCCAAGGCCGCCAGAGAAGGCGGAGACTTCGAGATGCTCCGCTCCGGTGTGGGCGCGTGCCTGTGGACCACGGACACGGACTTTAAGAGCGGCCCGGTGGCGGAAACCCGGAAGGACCAGGATTATTACATCGAGGGGGACGGCTTCTTCGCCCTGGCGGACCTGAGCACGGGAGACGTGACCCTTACCCGGAACGGCGCCTTCGTCATCTCCGAGCTGATGCGCGCCACAGGAGAGATGGATGAGAACGGCCAGCCCATTACGGAGCGGGTCTACTACCTCTCCGACAACGAGGGACGCTTTGTCCTCAGCACCACCGGCGGCATGATCGAGGTGGACGACGAGCACGAGGAGCAGCCCGTGGGCGTCTTCGACTACAACAACTACGACGGCATGGAGCATGTCAACGACACCCGCTTCCGGGCCATCGACAAAAACGGCGGCATCCGCATGGGCAGCGGAAAACCGATGCGGGGCTTTTTGGAAATGTCCAACGCTGACCTGGCGGAGGAGATGACCAAGGTGATCGAGTCACAGAGAGCGTATGGCATGGCGCTGAAGATGGTGCAGTCCTCCGATGAGATCGAGACCACTATCAACGGCCTGCGCGGCTGAGAGGGAGGGGAAGCATGACGTTAAAAAGCTATGACGAGCTCAGTTCCCTGGAGCTGGACACTCTGAAAGAAATCGGCAGCATCGGCACTGGCAACGCCGCCACGTCGCTGTCCGCCCTGATCGGAATGCCGGTGCGCATCCAGCAGCCGGAGGTCCGTATCATGGGCTATAACGAGGCCATCGAGTGGATCGGCGGCCCGGAGGAGATTACCGCCGGCGTATTGGTGGGCATGAGCGGGCAGCTCAGCGGCATCATGCTGTCGGTGCAGCAGCTGGAATTTGTGAATCTGGTGTTGGAGAGCATGATGGACCACAGCATCACGGATTACACCGAGCTGGGGGAACTGGAAAGCTCCGCCCTCACGGAGGTGGGCAACATCATGATTTCTACATTTATCAACGCTCTCAGCGGTCTGGCGGGGCTGGACATCGAACTGACGGTGCCCGCCTTCACTGTGGATATGCAGGGAGCAATCATCGCCGTGCCCATGGCGGAGTACGGCGGACAGTCCAATTACATTATGACCATTGGCGGAGACTTCATCTGCAACGGAAAGGAGATTCCCTGCCGGTTGTTGTTGTCCCCGGATATTCGGTCCCTGAACTTTTTGCTAAGGAAGCTGGGCGTGAACAGTGGAGACTAAAATCACAGTTGGAATTGCGGATATGAAAATGGCCAAGGGCAGCGGCATGCTGATTACCTACGCGCTGGGTTCCTGCATCGGAATCTGCCTGTATGACCAGAAGATCAAACTGGCGGCGCTGGTGCACATCATGCTGCCGCTGAATATGGAGCCGGGCCGGAAGAACGTCATGAAATACGCGGACACCGGCATCCGGGAAACGTTGAAAATGATGGAGGCCAAGGGGGCGTCCCGTTCCCGCATCACGGCGAAGATCGCCGGCGGGGCCAAGATGTTTGAGGTCAGCGGCGGTTCTCTGGGGAACATTGGCCAGCGGAACATTGAAAGCGTGCACATGCACCTGAAGCGGGAGGGTATTCAGCTTTTGAAAGAGGATGTGGGCGGCTCCGTGGCCCGCACGCTGCTGTTTGACCCGGGCACCGGTCTGGGCTGTGTCCGCTGCTACGGCCGGCCGGAGCTGATTATATAATTTGAGGGACAACCACTGAAAGGAGTGTTCGGAATGTTGTTGGAAGAGGACAAGCGGGGCATTTTGCTGGAGTCCGGCACAAATGAAATCGAGGTCATGGAGTTCACCATCAATGAGAGCCTGTACGGCATCAATGTGGCGAAGGTCAAGGAGATTCTGGTCTCCCAGCCTGTGAAGCACATGCCCCATGCCCACCCGGCAGTGGAGGGCATCTTCAAGCCCCGCGACAAGGTGATCACCGTGGTGGACCTGCCCACCTATCTCCTGAGCGAAAGCGGGGAGAAGAAGAGCAAGGACCTGTTTATCATCACCAATTTTAACAAGATGAACATCGCCTTTCGGGTTCACACGGTGGTGGGCATCAGCCGCATCTCCTGGAAGAGCATTCAAAAGCCGGATAAAACCGTCGCCGGTGGGGAGGAGGGTATCGCCACCGGCATCGCCCAGTGCGGCGAGGACCTGGTGACCATCCTGGACTTTGAAAAGATTGTCGCCGAGATCGCCCCGGAGACCACCATCCAGATGTCCGAGATTGACCGCCTGGGTCCCAGGCAGAGGAGCGAGGCCGTTATTCTGGTGGCGGAGGACTCCGTGCTTTTGAGCAAGATGATCGAGGAGGCCCTGCACAAGTCCGGATATGTCAATACCCGGATGTTCCCCGACGGCGGCAAACTCTGGAACTACCTCAACGATATTCGGGGCACGCCGGATATCGACGACAAGGCGGCGCTGATCATCACCGATATCGAGATGCCCCAGATGGATGGACACCGGCTGACCAAGCTGGTGAAGGACGACAAGGATTTCAAACATCTGCCGCTGATCATCTTCTCCTCGCTGATTACGGAGGAGATGCGCCGCAAGGGCAAGGAGCTGGGCGCGGACGAGCAGATGAGCAAGCCGGAGATCGGTCATCTGGTCAGGGTAATCGACCATTTGCTGGAAGCCGGACAGGAATAATCTCGGAGGGACGTCATGAGCAGTAAATATATCGTAAGGCAGCCGATCAAGGACCCGGCTGGGAAGATTTTAGGCTACGAGATCCTGTACTATGGAGAGAATCAGGCCTTTACTGTGGAAAATACCCAGGCCAGCGAATTTGCCTCCGCTGACACGATCTACAGCTTTCTCACGCAGAACAGCACGACAACGCTGAAGGGATCCTTGAACTTCATGACCTTCACGACTACGCTGCTGATGAAAAAAACGCCCCGGCTCTTTGACAAGTCGGAGCTTGTGATCCAGATCAACGACAGCGTCATCATTCATCCGCTGTCCATGCACTTTGTGAACCAGTTTGCCAAGGAGGGCTATAAGGTCGCGGTAAACGAATTCCAGTTTGCCCCCCGCTATCTCGCCCTGCTGGATCATATTGATTACATCAAGCTGAATATTCAGACCACGCCGGAGCTGGCTATGCACAACATTGTGGAAGTGGCCCACAGCATGCAGAAACGGTGCATCGTGACCAACATAGACACGGAAGAGGAATACCGCAGGGCGCAGACGCTGAAACCCGACGGTCTGGAGGGCGCTTATGTCGCCGAGCAGATGACCACCCGGGTCCACAGCAGCGCCTATCTCCAGTCCAGCTTCTTCCGCCTGATGGTGGCGGTGACCCGGGACGAGCCGGACGTGGACGAGATCGAGCAGCTCATCTCCATGGACGCCAGCCTGACCTATAACCTGCTGAAGGTGGCGAACTCCGCCTACTTCGCCCTGCGGAACCGGGCCACCACGGTGCACCAGGCCATCATGACGCTGGGTCTGGGCCAGCTGAAGCAGTGGGTCTATCTCCTCAGTGCCAGCGCCGGAAGCGAGGCCGCCGAGGCGGGAACCGAGGAGTTCCTGAAGCGGTCCTTCATGCGGGCGTATTTTTGCAGCGAGCTGATGAAGCACGCCAAGAACATGCCCATCTCCCGGTCGGAGGCGTATCTGATGGGAATGTTCTCCACGCTGAACCACCTGGTGGACGCGCCTTTGGAGGAGATTCTGGAGGAGCTGCCGGTGAGCAGCGAGGTGAAGATGGCCCTGCTGAAAAAGGAAGGGCGCTGCGGCAAGCTCTATGAGCTGGTGCTGAGCTATGAGGCGGCCAACTGGAATGCCATCACCTCCCTGGCGGAGGAGCTTGGTATTCCAAACCAGCTGCTGACCAATGTCTATTTCATCTGCGTGGAAAACGTCGACATGCTGTGGGAGCAGCTGAGCAATCCGGCCGCCGACCAGCAGTCGGAGGCCGCGGCGGAGAGCGGCGTTTAAACACAGTTTCCATCCATGAAAAACGGTCCGGCGCAGATCACTGGCGCCGGACCGTGGTGCAGCCCGTCAAAACGCGTTTTGACGGGCTGCAAAACCTTTTCAGTTCTCGGGTCTGGAGTGATGGGGTCTCAGCATGACCTGCTTGCAGGCCTGGATCAGCTGGGCGGTGATGTCGCTGGCAAAGCGGTTTTCGTAGACCGTGAGGCGGGGGACCCGCTCGTTCTCGCTGAGGACAACGTATTTGGGCGGCAGATGGTTCAGGGCGTAAGCCCGAACGTCCACCCGGCACTTGTCGCAGCAGCAGATGCCGAACATCTTCATGTACTCATCCGCCTTTTCGTCCACCAGAATCTGCATGACGTTGATATAAGAGGCGGACTCCTCCTCCTCGGGGGCGCCGCTGGGCTCCACCGCGGCGGGCAGCTCTTCCGAAACGGGGGGCTGGACCGGCGTGGGTTCCGCCTCAGGGGCGGCGGGGGCGGCGGATTTGGGGGCCTGCTCCAGCTCCGCTTCCAAAGCGCCCTTGATCTGAGAGGAGACTGCGGCGTCTGCGGTGATGGAGGAGATGATGGGAGCCACCGGCGCGGCATGGGCCGGGGCAGCGGCCTCCGTCTTGGGGGCGGCCTCTGTTTGGGGGGCGGGTTCCGCCTCAGGGGCGGCGGGAGCGGCGGTTTCCGCCTGGGGCTCCGTCGGAGGCTCGGCCGCTCCGCCCCGGTTTTTGCTGAGAAGATTCATCACATGCGCGGTCTTGCTGGTATTATTGGATGCCATAATTAAAACTCCTTTTCATCAGAAAAATCAGAGGGTCAAAACCATTTGGTGCGAGGGGCCGGACGGGAGGCCGGAAAGGCCGGGCCCGCTACGGCGTCCACGATTTTCCGCAGATCGGCGGAGGCTTTTGCGCTGGGCTGATAGGTCAGGACGCTCTGCCCGTGGGCAGGGGCCATGGCCACGCTGACGCTGCGGCGGACTTTGGTGTGGAACACCTGGCTGTCCAGCTGTTCCGCCACGGATTCCGCCAGATCCAGAATCTCCCGGGAGAGGGTCAGGCGGCGGTCGTACTTGTTCAGAAGAATGCCCAGGACCTTCAGGTCCGGGTTGAAGGACTTGCGGACCGTTTCAATGGTGTCCTGAATCTGGGAGACGCCCACCAGACTCAAAACCTCCGCCTCCATGGGGACGATGAGGCCGGTGGAGGCCACATAGGCGTTGATGGTGAGGATGTTCAGGGCCGGAGGCGTGTCAATGATGACAAAATCGTAATTGGGTTTTACCACATCCAGCTGCTGAGAGAGCATGAACTCCCGCCGGGGGGCGGTGAATTCCACCTCGGCAGTGGAGAGCATGATGTCCGAGGCGAGGATGTCGCCGTACTCCGTATGGGAGATGGCCCGCTCAATGGGGCAGGCGCCGGTGAGCACATCGTAAACCGTTTTGCACTCGCCGATATCAAGGCCCAGAGTAAAGCCGAGATTGCCCTGGGGGTCCAGATCGACGCCCAGGACCCGCGCGCCCCGCTGCTTCAGGCCGCAGACCAGCGCGGAAACGGTGGTGGTTTTGCCCACGCCGCCCTTTTGATTCGTGACAGTGATGACCTGTGTCAAAGGATTTTCCTCCTTACTGTAAAAACTAAACGGGGACCTCTTATTTTTATTATACTATATGTCGATAAAAAAACATAGAGGAATATCAAAAAAATTCTTGGTTCGATGGCTTCGGACCGATTGGGACCGGAACCTCGCCTAAATTTCCAAATCTGAAAGGAGTGGAAGCATATGGCATCTGTCAGCGGTGTCAGCAGCAGCAAGAGCATTTATGGCAATCGAAACGTACTCTCGGGTCTCGCCAGCGGCCTGGACACGGAGTCCATGATCGAAAACGCCATATCCGCCTACAAAAACAAGATCACCGCGCTCCAGAAGAAGCGTACAAAGACGGAGTGGAAGCAGGAGGCGTACCGCAGCATCATCGATAAGATGTCCGTGTTTTCGGATAAGTACACCTCTTATAATTCCGCCAGCAACCTGATGTCCAGCAGCTTCTTTAACCAGGCCGTCACCACCGTGGCCAAGGGGGCCAACGCCTCCAAGGTGTCCGCCGCCGGCCGGACCAGCAGCAGCGTCTCCCTCAACGGGGTGAAGCAGCTGGCCACCTCCGCCCGCTATGCCATCAGCGGCAGCAGCATTGATAAGCTCATCAGCAGCTCCGCGGCCGGCAAGACCACCTCCGCCCTGGCCCCCGGGTCCTTTGACCTGGACCAGCCCCTGGACGTCAGCACGTTCAGCGGCAATATGACCTTGGCCTACGGCGGCTCCGACGCCCGGACCTATCTCACCGTCACCTTTGACGAGACCATGATTTTCAAAGATGACCCGGCGGACATGGAGGGCGGAAAGACCGCCGCCCAGAAGCTGGCCGACGAGATCAACAACCAGCTCAAAAAGCAGACCGTCACCATCGGCAACAGCAGCTATACCGGCGACGAGCTGCTGGATAAGGTGGTCAAGGCCGAGGCGGGACCCAACGGCACCATCGGCTTTACCGACAGCAAGAAAAACGGCGTCTATATCAGCAGCGCCAGCGAGAGCATCCAGAAGGTGCTCATGTGCGGCACAAAGCCCGGCACGGGCGTGAAGAGCCTCAGCGGTATCTTCATGTACGGCAGCGAATCCCTGGTAAAGCAGGAGAAGAGCGCCACCGATTACCTCTCCGAGACCTCCATGTCCATCACCCTGGACGGCGTGACCAAGAGCTTCAAAATGCCCACCCGGGACGAGATGCTCAAGAGTCTGGACGATATGGCGGCGGAGGGGAAGAACATCCCCTACCTCAAGGAGCTGAAGGAAAAGATCGCCAACGGCGAGGAGCTCAAGAGCGCCGCGAGCCGCCAGTGGCGGGACGAGGCGTATGTCAAGGCCCTTCAAACCAAAATTGACGACGCCTTTGGCAAGGATAAGCTGACCGTCAGCGACGCGGCGAAGGCCAGTGACGGCAAGGAGGGCATCCAGTTCCAGTTCACAGCCAAGGAGGGCTCCACCTTCGAGATCAAGGCCGACAAGAACAAGATTCTGGGCCTGGGGGACAGCGGCACCAACAGCTATCTGGACACCAGCAGGACCATCAAGGACCTTCTGGGCGAGGAGGGGCTGAAGGGCCTGGTCTCCAAAGAGCAGGAGAAGAAGGACTCCAAGGGCAACGTGCTCAGGGACGAGGATGGCAACCCCATTATGGAGACCGTCTACAGCTTGGACGTCAATGGCGTGCATGTAGGCGACTTCACAGAGGATACCTCCCTCTCCACCCTCATCACGCAGATCAACAACAACAAAGACGCCGGCGTCAGCGCCAGCTATTCCAAGACCACCAACGAGCTGGTCTTCACCGCCAAAAAAACCGGCGCGGCGGAGGGCATCAAGTTCGAGGGGCTGTCCGCCGCCCTGTTTGGGGACCCCTCCGCCGATGGGGCGGACTATGTGGCCGGTACGGACGCGGTTTTCTCCGCCACCATCAACGGCAAGGAGATGGAGCTGACCCGCGCCTCCAACACCGTGGATCTGGACGGCATGAGCGTCACGCTGAAGGATACCTTCGGCTATCAGGCGGACGGCTCTCTGGACCCCGCCGCAGAGAAGGTCACCTTCGAGACCAGCAGCGATTCTGACAAGATCGTGGACGCCGTCAAGGCCATGGTGGAGGATTACAACGCCATGGTGACGGAGCTCAAGAACGCCTATTCCACCCTGCCCCTTCAGCGGAGCAACAAGCAGTATTATGAACCCCTGACCGACGAGGACATGGAGGACATGTCGGAGAGCTCCATCAAGGCCTGGGAGGATAAGGCCAAGACCGGCATCCTCTTCGGCGACAATGACCTTGCCACCCTCTACAAGCGTCTGACCTCCGCCATCTCCATGGTGGGACAGGACGGCGCGGATTTGAAGGCCGCAGGCATCACCACCAGCTACGCCGACGGTCTGACCACGCTGAAGCTGGACGAGAAAAAGCTGCGGGAAACCCTGGAGAGCGACCCCGACCGGGTCCGGGACATCTTCAGCAAGAGCACGGAGACCGGCGCCAGCTCCAACGGATTGATGCAGGCCATCAAGGCCCCCCTGGACCTGTACGGCAAGACCAGCGGCGGCAAGGGCATTCTGGTGGACAAGGCGGGCTCTGTGCTGGCGCCCAGTACGCTGTATACCAATACAATTCAAAAGGAACTCAATCGGATTGACGAGCAAATCGAGAAGTGGGAGGATAAGATGAGCGACCAGGTGGACTACTACACCAACCAGTTCACCCGGCTGGAGCAGCTGGTGCAGCAGATGAACTCCCAGAGCTCCTACTTCTCCCAGCTGATGATGGGCGGTTAATAAAAAGGCGGTGATCCACAGACAATGGATATGAAAGGCTTCCAGCAATACAAGGAGCAGAGCATCAACACCATGACCCAGGGCGAACTGCTGCTGCTGCTGTATGATGAGCTGTACAAACGTCTGGCTCAGGGGGAGCTCATGCTGGACCAGCAGAACTACGAGACGTATGAAGCCGCCTTGGAGCGGGCCGTCGCGATCATCGAGTACCTGGACGCTACGCTGGACCGGCAGTATCCCATCAGCAGGAATCTGGCGCAGCTTTACGAGTATTTCACCTATGAGCTGGGCCGGGCGAAGATTGGCCGCCGCAAGGAGGTCTTGTCCCACGTGAAAACCATGGTGGGCGAACTGCGGGACGCCTTCCGCCAGGCGCAGAAGAGCGGAGACTCAGGAAAGTAGGGATATCATGGACGCAGCGGCGCTTTTGGACGCCCACGTACAGCTCAAACGCATTTACGCCGCATTGAACGAGGCCCTGGACCTGACCCGCCAGCTGGCGGAGGCGGTGGACCGGGATGACCAGATCACCGTGCAGATGCTGGTCTCCATGCGGCAGGAACCCACCGACAAGCTGGCCAGAGCCCATCAGGCGCTGGACCAGCAGCGGCAGGCTCTGCCCCCCGCCGCGCAGGACCGCCTGAGCGCCCTTTTAAAAGGCGGGGAGGCGGAGACGGAGGCAGAGATTCCGCTGGCCAATCAGATCGGTTTGAACCGGCGGGTTTTAAAGCAGCTGGTGGAGCTGGACCGGGTGGTCAACCGTAAGCTGACGCGCGAAAAATCCATCTATCCATCATAAGAATGCGAAGAGCCGGAGTCCCGGCTGGCCTGTCCGGCCGGGCTCCCGTCTTTGCGCGCATATGGACAGACAGCGGCTGGAAATCCGAAGAATTCAAGACTACGGGAGCGCAGACTATGCCCACAATCACGCTGGAAAACGTAACAAAGCGCTATAAGCTGGACCGAAGACAGCAAAAGGAGAACAAGGGCAAGAAGTTTGAGGTCGGCGTAGAAAATGTGGACCTTACCATTAAGCAGGGGGAGTTCGTGTTTGTCGTCGGCAGCAGCGGCGCGGGAAAGACCACGCTGCTGGACCTGATCTCCGGCAAGGTGAAACCGGACAAGGGCTCGGTCTGCCTGGACAAGAAGGACCTGGGGAAGCTGATTCCCTGGAGCCAGAACCGCATGGCCATCTTGTTTGGAAAAGTCCAGCAGGAGCACAGCCTGATTCGAAAGATGACGGTGGAGGAAAACCTCTGGATTGCCGCCCAGGTGGGCCGGCGCCGCTTGGAAAGCGGCAAGCATGTGGAGATGCGGGTGAAGAAGGTGCTGGGCCTGGTGGGCATGCGGGGAGTGGAGAACCGCTATCCCGTGGAGATGTCCATCGGGGAGTGCCGCCGGGTGGAGCTGGCCCGGGCCCTGATCAACAGCCCCCCCATCCTGGTGCTGGACGAAATCACGGCCAATCTGGACGACGACAACATCTGGGACATGTTTCAGCTTTTGCAGGAGGTCAACCGCATGGGCACCACGGTCATCATGGCCACCCATGCCAGCCGCTATGTGAACATCATGCGCCGCCGGGTGGTGACGCTGGTGGATGGAAAGATTTTCGGCGACGTCGAGAAGGGAAGATACGGCGATGTGGTATAGCCCCGAAGCCGATGATCATAGATTCGATACAAAGATCATGGATTGAAAGAGGAGGAAGACTCAAAATGATTAAAAACATGAAGGTCAGGAAAAGCCTGGTCATGGGGTATGGAATTACCATTGCTGTCTCCGCAATCATTATCATCACCTCTCTGATCTTGATGAACATGCAGAAGAGCCAGTATACCGACATTCTGGAGCGGTATGTCGAGTCCAATCAGACGGTTTCGGAGTGCCGCATCAGCTACAACATCGCCGCCCGCAGCCTGCGGGACGCGGTTTTGTCCGGCGATATGAGCAGCCTGGACACCACCAACAGCAAAATCAGCCAGCTGAAGGAGGAACTGACGGAGCTGAACAGCATCTATCCTCTGGAGGACAAGACGGAGCTGAACAACTTTGTCAAGCTGGTGGAGGACTGGGAGGAGGAAGCGAGCACCATCAGTCAGACGGCCCGGACAAACCAGCAGAAGGCCGCCACCATGATCGTGGAAAGCTGCACGCCCGCCCTGACGCAGGCCGCTGCGGCCGGCGACACGCTGGCCGCGAAGCTCCAGGCGGAGCAGGCCAATATTATTGACCGGCAGAGCATGATTTCCAATATTGCCATGATTATCATTATTGTGGCCATGGTCATTGCCACCCTCGTTGTCCTCCGCATCGCCCTTCTCATCATTAAGAGCATCGTGATCCCCGTCGAAAAGGTCCGCGTTGCCCTGGTGGGCTTCAGCGAGGGCAAGCTGGATATCCCCGTGGACTATGAGAGCACCAGCGAGCTGGGCGAGATGTGCGACGCGCTGCGCACCAGCCAGAAGGTTCTGGATGGGGTCATCAAGGATACCTGCCGCCTTCTGGAGGAGATGGGCGACGGAAACTTCAACTGCCGCACCCAGGTGGAGCAGCTGTATGTGGGCGAGCTGAGCAGCATGCTGAAGTCCATCCGCGTCATTAACCGCAGTCTCAGCGACACCCTGGCGCAGATCAACCTCAGCGGCGAGCAGGTCTCCTCCGGGTCCGACCAGGTGTCCACCGGCGCCCAGGCCCTGGCCCAGGGCGCGACGGAGCAGGCCAGCGCCGTTCAGGAGCTGTCCGCCACCATCGCCGAGATTTCCAGCCGCTCCCAGAGCAACGCCAAGCGCAGCGAAGAGGCCATTGACCACTCCAAGAACGCCGACCTCCGGGTGCGGGAGAGCGCCGATTACATGGAGGAGATGGTGAAGGCCATGGAGAAGATCTCCAGCTCCTCCGAGGAGATTGGAAAGATCATCGCCACCATTGAGAACATTGCCTTCCAGACCAACATCCTGGCCCTGAACGCCGCCGTGGAGGCCGCCCGGGCGGGCAGCGCCGGCAAGGGCTTCGCCGTGGTGGCGGATGAGGTTCGGAATCTGGCCACCAAGTCCGACCAGGCCGCCAAGGCCACCAAGGAGCTGATTGACAACTCCATCACCTCTGTCCAGGACGGCAGCGAGATCGTCAAGCGGGTGTCCGATTCCCTGAGCAAGACTGTGGAAGCGACCAACGAGTCCATGGCCGCCCTCCAGGAGATTGCCAAGGCGGTGGAGGAGGAGGCCGAGGCCATCGCCCAGGTCACCGAGGGTATTGACCAGATTTCCTCCGTGGTGCAGACCAACTCCGCCACGTCCGAGCAGTCCGCCGCCGCCAGCGAGGAGCTGAGCAGCCAGGCCTCCCTGATGAAGGACCTGCTCTCCAAGTTCCGCCTTCTCAGCGATAGCACTTCCGGCAGCGTCAGCTACAGCGCCGCGCCCAGCTATTCCGACGACGGCGGGGACGACGTCTATGACAGCGGTTACAGCAGTGCGGGCGGCAGTCCCTTCAGCAAATATTAAGACGCGAGCTGCCATGGAATGACCGCAGGACCTCTCGCGCCATTCCGCGCTGGCAGTAGAGTTCCCTGCCATGATTGCCAGAAGGCGGTTCGGTGCCGCCTTCTGGCATCATTTGTGCCCCCCCCTTTGAGAGGGAGACAGGAAAAGGAGCGTCTCGTTATGAAGGATTTCAGAGCCCAGGAGCGGGATATGATTTTCGCCCTGGATATCGGCACCCGCAGCGTTGTGGGCGTGGTGGGAAAGCCCTCCGGAGGCCGGTTTAAGGCCATGGAGATCGAAATGGCCGAGCATGGCAGCCGGGCCATGCTGGACGGCCAGATTGACAACATTCAGCAGGTGGGCGCCTTGGCCCGGACCGTGACGGAGCGCCTGGAGGAGCGTCTGGGCGTTCGCCTGGAGCGGGTGTGTGTGGCCGCCGCCGGACGGGCCCTGCGGACCCAGAGCGGCAGCTTCGCCCTGGATTTGAGCGACGAAAAGAGCATCACCGCCGAGATGATCAGCCGGCTGGAGGCCGGGGCCCTCTCCGCCGCCGAGGATGCGCTGCAAGTGGAGGACGAGGTGCGGCGGCAGTTCTTCATGGTGGGCTACACCGTGGCGCAGTACCGGCTGGACAATTATCCCCTCTCCTCCCTGCTGGACCACAGCGGCCAGAAGGCGGAGGCGGACGTGGTGGCCACCTTCCTCCCCGGCGAGGTGGTGGAAAGCCTGTATGCCGCCATGCGGGCGGCGGGCCTCCAGGTCTCCAGTCTGACGCTGGAGCCCATCGCCGCCATGAACGCTGCCATTCCGGCGGAGCTGCGCCTTTTAAACCTGGCCCTGGTGGACATCGGGGCGGGCACCACAGACATCGCCGTCTGCCGGGATGGCAGCGTCACCGGCTATACCATGGCCACCATCGCCGGAGACGAGATTACCGAGGCCATCATGCGGGCCTATCTGGTGGACTTCCAGACCGCCGAGGAGATGAAGCGGAACCTCCGCCCCGGAGAGGACGCCCACTATACGGACATCCTGGGCCTGGAGAACACCGCCACCTTCGAGGAGATTCACACCGCCATCCAGGAGCCCATGGGCCGCCTGGCGGAGGCCATTGCCGCCCAGGTGGCGGAGCTCAACGGCGGCGCGCCCTCGGCTTTGTTCCTGGCGGGCGGCGGCAGCAAGCTGGACGGTCTCCGGGAAAAGGTGGCGGCCAGCCTGGGTATGGACGAGCGGCGGGTGGCCATCGCCGGGAGCAACTATTCCAAAAGCGCCTTTGCCGATGAGATCGACCTGAACAACCCGGAGTATGCCACGCCCCTGGGCATCGCCGTCTCCGCCGCCCTGGGTCTGCTGAACGACAGCTATGTCATCACCCTCAACGGCGAGACGGCCAAGCTCTTCCGCAGCGGCGTGCTGACCGTCCGGGATATTTTGCTGATGAACGGGTATACCTACGCCGACATGCTGGGCCGCTCTGGCCGAAACCTGGGCGTGACCCTCAACGGCAGGCATATGATCCTCCGGGGCGAGCCCGCCGTTCCCGCCATTCTGCAGGTGAACGGAGAGGAGGCGGCCATCACCACGGTGGTCCACGCGGGGGACAGCATCCGCTTCCAGCCCGCCCGCAGCGGCGCGGACGCCGCCAAGACCCTGGGAGAGCTGCTGGGGAAGGACTTCTCCGGCCGGGTGCTGCTGAACAACCAGGAGGGGGACTTCAAAACGCCCCTCCGCCAGGGCGACGTCGTCCTGACCCTGGAGGGCCCCGGCGGTATGACGCCGCCGCCCGAACCGGAGGAGGAGCGTGTCCCCGCGCCTTCTCCCGCGCCAGCTCCTGCGCCTGCCCCGCCTCCTCCGCCGGAACCCCTCCCTGCCCCTGCGGAGACGCCGGCTATAGAAACGCCGGCTCCGAAGCCGCTGGTCCGCAAGCGGGAGGTGGAGATTCTTCTGAACGGACAGCCTATGGTTCTGCCGCCGAAGGAGAACGGACAGCCCTATTATCTGATGGACCTGCTGGAGCGCTCCGGCGTGGATTTCGGGCAGCTGGAGGGGCCGGTGCATCTGCTGGTAAACGGAGTGGAGTGCGGATTCAGCCAGGCGGTGAAGGACCGGGACACCATCATCATTCGCTGAGCGGACGGTGTGAGTATAGGAGAGTGAAGCATTGAAACAGGATAAGGCGGAAAAGATCATACAAAAGGCCGAGCGCAAGGCGCAAAAAGCCGCCCAGCAGGTGGAGGCCGCCGGCAGAAAGGCCGAGGCGGCCAAGCAGAAGCAGGCGGCCCAGGCGGAGAAAAAGGCGGCCCGGGCGGTGCAAAGCGCCGAAAAGAAGGCGGCAAAGCAAACCAAGAAGGCGGAGCAGGCCACGAAGAAGGCGCAGAAAGCCGCCCAGAAGGCGGCGGAGAAAAAGGCCAAAGTTGTGGCGAAGACCGCCGCCAGCGCCGTGGAGGGCGAGGAGGGCGGCAAGCCCAAGAAAAAGGGAAAGAAAAAGCTGCTGCTCCTTTTGCCGGTGGTGATTGCGGCAGTGGCTGTGGGCGCGTTCTTCTTTCTGAAGGGCGGCGGCGAGGAGGAGGAAGAGGCTCCGCCGGAGCCCATTGCCGCCCCCTATGAGTACATACTCAAAGAGAACGAGGTGCCCATCACCGCCCTGCCGGTAACCGGGGAGCAGGTGCTGGTCTATCGGGAGGAGCTTGTGCCGGAGCCTCCGGCGGAACCGGAGGGGACCGGCGAGGCAGACGGCGAAGAAGGAGAGGCCGCCGCCGAACCTGCGGAGGAGACGGAGGCCTTTACCAAAATCCTCTACCGCTATGAGGGGCTGCAAAATGCCGGCAGTCTGGTCTCCGCCTACGCAGCGCTGATGACCACCGAGGACGCGGGTTTCTCCGCCGTGGATGAGACCCTTCTGCGGATTGACCTTCCGGAGCTGGGGGAGAGCGGCTCCGTCCAGCTGGCCCGGAACGTGCCCGAAAATGAGGACGGAAGCGGCGGCGGCGTCCACTCCCTGCTGTTGGACTGGAGGGGCGACACCTGCACTGTGACGCTGGATATGCCCGAGGGCCGGGTGCGGGATCCCAAGCCCGCCGCGCAGACGCCCAGCGCGCCCAGCCGCGGACTGGCGGACCTGGAGGCGATGCACCCGTCCAAGCTGGGGCTTCCCGGCGAGTCCATGGAGTCCTATGAGCTGATGCCCCAGGAGGGCTCCGTCCGCATTGCCGGGACCACCTGCATGCGGGTAAACATCTACGATGAAGACAGCCAGATCGCCGGAAGCGTCTTCCTGTCCAATGATGGCCGCCTCTATAAGCTGGACGAGGCCGCCAACGCCGTGGTGGAGCTGGACTGGGAGTAATCGGGCAGCAGCTTGAGACTGCCGGGCAGTCCGGCCAGGCGGTAGGCCGTCCGGCCCGAGGCTGCGGCCAGCAGGGGGGCCAGATGACTCTCCAGCACGCAGACGGAGGAGCGGACGGAGAGGGCGTCCTCCCCAGGCGTCAGCGCCTGGGCGGTGTCCTCCTCCACCTGGAGAATTTCCAGGCCGTACTCCCTGCCAAGGGCCTGAATCTGCTTGACGGTGACGGCCTGACGGGCTTCGCTGTCCAGACGGTGAAAGCCAATGATGCCGCTGAAGCGGCCCGCGATTTCCTGAAGCACGCCGAGGCGCACCATAGCCCGGCGTGCTTCTTCGTTTTCCCGGAAGAGCCGCTCCGCCAGTTCTGCCGGCGTGGCCGGTTCCGCCGGAGTTTCCGAATCCGGGGGAGGGAGCCGGTGGGGGGAGAAGCCCAGGGGACGTCCCCCCGCCGCCGTCAGGTCCGCGTTGGAGGTGAAGACGAAGACGCAGCGGCGGAAGTCCAGCTCCCGCCCGCCGGCGTCGTCGGCCTTGTGGGCGGTGCAGCGCCCCTCGTCCAAGATGGACATGAAGACCTTCAGCACCTCCGGGTGGGCCTTCTCCAGCTCGTCGAACATGAAGACGGTGCAGGGGTTCTGCCGCACCGCCTCGAAGATGGGCTGGTCCTCATAGCCCACGTAGCCCGGCGGCGCGCCGGTGAGCCGGTGGACGGAGTGGGGCTGGGTGAAGGTGTTCAGCTCCGTCCAGACAAATTGAAACCGCCTGCCGCAGCAGCGCTCCAGCGCCGGAGCCAGGGCCTTGCCCAGTTCCGACTTTCCCACGCCGGTGGGACCGTGAAAGATCAGGGACAGAGGCCGGGCCGGGGCACGTTTTCCCGCGTGGCTGTACAGCCGGAAGGCGGCGGCCTCCACCGCCTGGGACTGTCCCAGTACATGGCGGCTCAGCTCCTCCCGAAGTCTGCGGTAGAGAAGCGGCCAGGGGGAGAGCGGCGCGGAAGACGGGACCGCCGGTTCCGCCGTCAGCACCGGGGGGCGGAAGGGCCGGGGCGCTTCCGCCACCTCCCGCCGGAGGGAGGAGAGGCGGGCGCTCATAGCCTCGAAGCTGTCAAAGCGCCAGAGGCTTCTTGCAAAGAGGGCGGCCAGCACCGGACTCTTCCCCCGGTAGACCACCGCGGGACGCCAGTAAAGCAGATATCCTTTCTCCCGCTTCAAAAAGCCCAGCACCGCCTGCCGGGGGACGCAGCCCTCCGGCATCCGGCAGTCCGGGAATTCGTAACTCCGGCCTTGGGCCCCCAGGCCGTCGATGCAGCGGCGCAGCGTTTCCCGAACCTCCGGCGTGCCGGTGCAGAATTGTGAAAAGGTGACGCTCATCTGAAACCTCCGCTTTTGTGAGTTTTTACCAGTATTGCCGGAAACGGAGAAATTTAAAATCGGGCGCAAAGAAACCGTGCGCACCGCGAAAGCGGTGCGCACGGCGACTTTGTATAGAGGCTTACTGATCCCGGCGGGCCTGGAGTACTTTACGCTGGAGCGTAAAGATGGCCTGAAGCAGCCGGTCCTGCTCCCGGGGGGAGAGGTCCGTAAACTGACAGCCGTACTCGTACTTTTTTACGGGGCTGGCGGTCTGGGACCGGACCAGGATGCGGGTTACCTGACAGGTGAGCAAAAAGGGCTCTTCATTCGGCAGCAGAGCGGCCTCCAGCCGGAAGGCGCCTCCCAGCTCGATGAGCTTATCCGTAATCACCCGGGCGCCGCCGGCGCTGACGTCCAGCACCTTGCAGGAGAATTTCTGCCCCTTGGAGGAGGTGATGGGATAGACCCAGCCGCTCACGCCAGTGTTCTGGCGAAAAAAGCTGCGGTTTTCGCTGTTTTGCAGGTATTTCAGCTTTTCTACACGCCAGAAGTCAAAGCTGTTTTGGCTGACGATACCGTTGAGGGTGAAGGCGCTGCCATCTCTCTGGAAGACCCGGAGCTTTACCGGCTGGTTGTAGAGCGCCCGGGGGAGATAGCCCCCCGCCTCCGCCCGGAGCTCCAGAAGGTCGCGGCCGAGGACGCGGAGCTTGCCCACGAAAATCAGGGCGTTGGCCGGGGTCAGCACTTCCACCTTCATGCCGCTGTATAGGTCCGGCAGAAAGTCCTGGTTTGCTTGGGAGGACCGGTCCTCCTCCGTCCGTTTCAGGAGCGATTTGAAGATACTCATGATCCCGTCTCCTTCCTTATCTTACCGGGACAGAACCCGGTGGAGAATGACCGCCATCTCCGCCCGGCTGATGGCGGCGGTGGGATTGATGCGCATGTTGGCGGTTCCCCGGACGGCGCCCATTTGAATCAGCGCGGCCACGGAGGAACGGGCGTGGGCGGAGACCTGCCCGCCGTCGGCATAGGCGGCGAGGAGGGAGCTGTCCGCTGTGGAGACGGGCTGCCCCGCAGCCTCCATGGCCCGGCAGATCATGGTCATGGCGCTTTGCCGGGTGATGGGACGGTCCGGCTGGAAGCGGCCGTTGTTCCCCTGGACGATGCCCAGGTCCCTGGCGGAGGCCACGGCTCCGGCGTAGACGCTGCCGGCGGGCACGTCGGGGAAGCCAGAGCTGCCGGTGGTGGGGAATTGGAAGGCCCGGCAGATCATCAGCGTGAACTCCCCCCGGCTGATCTGCTGGCCGGGGCGGAAGGTGTTGTCACTATAGCCGGTGGTGATGCCGTTGGAGCGGAGGAACTCAATGGAGGGCTTCGCCCAGTCCCAGCCGGCGGCTACGTCGGTAAAGGGGGTGTAGCAATAGAAATTGGAGAGCTGAACCTCCACCGTGCCGGCGTAGCTGCCGCCCTGGACGTCGTAGGCGGTATAGGGAATGACGATGGTCCCCTGATACTCCGCCCTGGGAACGTAGCTGAGCTGGCCCAGCTCCTGTACGCCGTAGCGGGTGACGCTGCTGGCGCCGGTGCCGGTATGGCCAGGGCCGCTGTAGTTCTGGTACAGGTGGCCCACGGCGGGCAGGGTACTGAACTGAACGTAGGACAGCGCGTTCCCCAGGGCCGTCTGGCAGGCGTTCTGGAAGTCCAGGGCCCGGAAGGAAATGGGCGCGGAGCTTCCGGTGTAGCGGATGGTGGAGCTGGCGCCGGTGGCGGAGGAGGAAACCTGAATTTCCACCGTACCGGAGAAGGAGTCCCCCCGGGTGCTGTAGCCGGTGTAGCCGAAGGTGACGGTGCCGGCGGTGGAGGAGGCGGCGAAGCTCACGTCGCCGATCTGGCGGCTGCCGCCGGAGCGGTAATAGCCTGTGCCGCTGCTGACCGCCGTGCCGGTGCGGGTGCTGGTGCTGTACTGATAGTAGAGCGTACCGTACCGGGAGGCGGGCAGGTCGAAGCGGACATAGTTCAGCGTGTCCCCCGTGGCGCTGCGGCAGGCGGTGTTGAAGTCCGCGGCGTCAAACCGGACGGAGCCGCCGGTGACGGTGGAATAGCTCACCGTGCGGCTGGAGGAGGCGCTGCCCACCGCGATGGTGACGGTGCCGTCAAACCGGGAGCCGTTGCTGTCGTACCCGTCGAAGGGAATGGAGACGGTGCCGTCATACCCGATGGCGGGGGAGAAGGTGACGCTGGAGAGGGAGGGCGAGCCGGAGCGGTAGTAGTCCGTGCCGGTGGAGACCCGGGTGCCGGTGGAGCTGGAGCTGACATAGTTGTAGTACAGCGTTCCGGCGCTGGAGGAGGGCAGACGGGTGAAGCGCACCCGGTTCAGCGTCCGGCCGTTGGCCTGGCGGCAGGCGTCGTTAAAATCCTCGGCGCTGAAAGTGACGGTCTGGTTCCGAGGGGTGGAGTAGTGCACGGTCCCCAGGCTGTCGTCCACATGGATGACCAGATTGCCGCTGAAGGTGGCGCCGGAAGTGTTGGTCCCGGTAAAGGGAATGGTGACGGTGCCGCTGTAGTTCCGGGCGGGAACAAAGGTGATGTTGGAAATGCGGGGCGTGGAATTCCGGTAGTAGTTCCGCCCGGTGGAGACCCGGGTGCTGGAGCTGCTGGTGTAGTTCAGGTACAGAATGCCCGCGCTGGAGGAGGGGAGACTGTCAAAGCGGATGCGGTCCAGAGTGCCGTTGGTGGCCCGCTGGCAGGCGGTGTTGAAGTCGGCGCCGTTGAGCTCCAGCCGCTGGTTCAGGCCGGTGGAGTACTCCACATCCCGGCTCTCGGAGCCGTCGGGAGAGTAGACCGTGACGGTGACGGTGCCGGTATAGGAGGCGCCGGAGCTGTCGGTGCAGCGGTAGGCGATGTCCACGTCCCCGATATAGCCCTTGGCGGGGACGAAGGTCACCTGATCGATGGAGGGATTGCTGGTGGCGTAGTACCGGGTGGCGCTGTCCACCTTGGGGGAGTACTGGCCGGTGGGACTGTAGTTGTAGTACAGGGTTCCCCGGCTGGAGGAGGGCTGCTCAAAGGTGACGTGACGGATGGCCTGACCATTCCGGCCCCGGCAGATAGCGGAGAAATGCTCCGCCGCGAAGGTGACGGGCTGGTCCATGGCGGTGGAATAGGTCACGTCGCCGGTGGCAGTGGCCTCAATGCGGATAGTGCCGGTGAAGGCGGTGCCGTTGGTGGAGACGGCGTTGTAGTCCACCACGGCGGTGCCGCTGAAGCCGGAGTTGGGGACGAAGGTGATGTCCCGCAGGGCCATCTGCCCCTGGGCGGTGGGCTGGTAGTAGTACCGCTCCGTGCCGCCCACGCCGTGGTTGGGCGCGTCGGGGGAGTTGAACCGGTAGTACAGAACGCCGTTCTTGGTGGAGACCTTCAGGTTATACACGTTGTCCAGGGGGCCCCCGGCCTTGGCCTGGGAACGGCTGTTCAACTCGCTGACGACGCTGGAGAAGGAGTAGGAGGGGCTGGAGCCCATGTTGACGGTGATGGCGTCGGCCACGTCCTCCGTCACCCGGACCTTGAAGCTGGCGCTGTAGCCGGTGCCGGCGGCGGCGGCGGTGATGATCGCGTTCTCACCGGGATAGTTGGCGGTGACCCGGCCGCCGATGACCTGGGCCACGGTGTTGTTGGTGCTGTCCCAGTTGATGGTCCGCAGGCGGGCCTGACCATAAGCCGAGACGGTGACGCTGATGTCCCGGTACTGGAAAAGCTCCACCACGGTGTCCGGCGTAAGCTGCACTGTGGTGCCCACGCCGCCGGTAGAGGATTTTTTGACATAGCTCAAAAGCAGGCCGGAGACCTCAATCTCCCGAACGGCAGTGGGCCCGTCGGACCCGCCGGCCTGGGCGGTGATGACGGCCTTGCCCGGCGAGACGCCCTTGACCACGCCGTCCTGCCCCACGGTGGCGACGGAGGTGTCGCTGGAGGACCAGGTGATCTTCCGGTCTGCCTCCAGAGCGTTGGTGGGATAGGCCTCGGCGGTGAGCTGGAAGGTCTTGCCCGGGTCCACGTATTTAAATTCGTCGCTGGTGCGGCTGGTGATGGCCACGCTGGTGACGGCGGGGGGCTGGGCGGCCACCACGCGGATCAGGCAGCTGTCGGCGGCGCCGGGGTTGTTGCTGGAGGTGACGGTGATGGTGGCGGTGGTTCCCACCGCCGTGGTGGAGGGAACGGAGACCACCGCGGTGCCTCCGGTGCTGCTGGGGACCACTTTCACCGCGCTGTTGGAGCTTTTCCAGGTGAGGAACTTATCCGCCGCGCTGTTGGGGATGACCGTGGCGGTGAGGGTGAGACTGCCCCCCACGGGAATGGAGACGGCGCGCTGGTCGAGCTCCACGGCGGTGACGCCGGTGGGCGGCGCGGTGACGGTGAGATTGCAGTAGGCGAATTTCCCGCCCGCCCCGGCGGAGATCAGGGCGGTGCCGGCGGAGAGGGCCTGGACGGCGCCATCCTCGCCCACGGTGGCGACGCGGGTGTTGCTGCTGTACCAGGTAACGGTTTTGTCGGCGGCATTGGCCGGAAGGACGGTGGCGAGGAGCTGTTCCTCCTGCCCGACCTCCAGAGAGAGGCTGTCCTTGTTCAGCGAGACGCTGGAGACGGCCACAGGGGGCGGCACCGTTACGATGACGAAGCACTGGGCCGTAAATCCGCCGTCCTCGGTAGTGACGGTAATGGCGGCCTGACCGGCGGATCTGGCGGAAACCGTGCCATTGGAGACCGTGGCGACCGCCTCGTTGCTGCTGGACCAGGTGACCGCTTGGTTCGTGGCGTCCGCAGGGGCCACGGCGGCGGTGAGGGTCCCCGTGTCCCCGACCTCCAGGGAGAGGGAGGCCGGGTTCAGGGAGACGCCGGTGACGGCGACGGTGGCGGGCGGGTCCGGCTGATCTCCAGGGTCAACGGCGGCGGCGGGAACCGCCAGCAGGGCGGCGGCCAGCGTCAGCGCCAGCAGCAGCGCTCCGGCCCGGCGGAGGAATCGAATTTTCATGTGGCATACACTCCTTTATCCAAAAAGCGAAAAGCAAGAGGGCGGGCGGTATCGCCCGCCCTCGGTGGGCTGAGGGGTCAGTTGCGCACGTTGGTTCTGCCGTCCCAGATGCCGGCAATGGCCGTGGAGGCAAACTCGAACTTGGGCCGCAGGAGACCGTTCTCCTCCACCAGACGCAGCGTCAGCGTCAGGGGGCGGGAGCCCGGGTTGTTGTTCACATCGCAGAGGTTGGCGTCGAAGGTGACGGAGTCGCCGTCGCCGCAGTTTTCAAACTGGATGCGCAGGTCCATGCAGTCCTGGGGGTTGTTGGGGTTGAAGTTGGTGACCCGGCAGAGCATATGGAAGTTGGGGTTGTTGCTGCCCAGCAGGGCCACGCTGCTCATGTAGCGGTTCTGCGGATCGGCGACGTTCTGCGCGTCGATGATCTGCTTGCGCACCTCGGCGGACTCGCGGTAGTACAGGGCCTCGCTGAAGGTGATGTACAGCGTGCCGCTGTAGCGCTCTGTATAGGCGAGCTGCCGGTCATCCACGGTGTAGATGGTGCCGCTGCTGATGTTGGTGTCCAGCGCGGTGACCTGAGGAGGCGTGGTGTCCGTGTTGCGCAGATAGCGGTTGGAACGGAACGCGTGGCCCGAGGTGCCCTGGCACTGGCCCACGGCCACCAGCCAGTACTCCGCGTTGCCCACCAGATACTGGGAGAAGTTCACGGAGGTCCGCAGGTTGTTCTGGCTGTTCAGGTTCACGGGACCCGCCGCGATGGGGATGGAACCGGCGGAGGAGCCGGAGGATTTGACCACGTTGACAATGGCCATGGTGTTGCTGTTGTCCAGGTTGGCGAAGGCGTCAAACAGCGAGCCGGTCATGCCGCTGGGAGCCTCCATGCGCATGGCCTCCAGAACGGAGAGACTGCCGTAGCTGGCCTGAGCTGCGGAGTTGGAGTCCCAGTTGGGGTTTCCGGGGGCGCAGTCCGCCAGAGTCAGGTTGAAGGGCGCCTGGGTGGTGCCGGCGGTGACCAGAGCGTACCAGACGTCCGCCTCCCGGTTGGACTGGATGATGCCCATGGGGCTGTTCAGCGTCACGGACAGTACGGGCCGGGTGACGGCCTCGGTCTGGAAGCGGAAGGCGTAGACCTTGGACGCGGAGGTGGGATCGTCGCCCTGGAGGACGAAGTAGGCCACATACTCGGAATTGGCGTCCAGTCCGCCCTCAGGGTCGGAGGCGGTGATGTTGATGTTGGTGACGCGGCGGCCGCAGGAGCCGTTGCGGATGATGTAGGACGGACCTACATAGGTGGTGCCGTTGGTGATGGAGGTGGTGGACGGCGGGTTCACGTTGCCCGGGGCCTGAGGATTCAGGCCGTTCGCGTCCCGGAGCTCTCCGCCGGACTGGGGCAGCAGCCGCCAGGTGTCCAGGGTGATGGGGGTTCCGGCGTTGGCGGAGCCGTCGTCCAGGGTGGTGGGAATGTTGTTGACTCTTGTGACCACACAGAAGTACTTGCAGTTGTCCCGGCTGGCCATCAGGTCAATGCTGACGCCGCTGTCCGTGGGGGTGAAGCGGGGATAGTTCTCAATGAAGGTGGGCATTTTGGTGTCGGCGAAGGGCTTGGAAACCTGATACTCCCGGGGGATACCGATTTCCCGCACCGCGTAGTTGCTGTTCTGGTGGGCCTGGTAGGCGCTGGGGGTCAGGTTCTTCCCGGCCAGATTGGTCAGGGAGTTCAGGTCCCCGGCCACCGGCATGATGGTGAGGGTGACGTCCCCGCTCCAGGTCTCGCTATCAGTGGAGTCGCCCCGGCGGGTAATCATGATGCCGTAATCCCGGACGCCGCTGACTTGATTGAGCTGCTCGAAATTGGGCACGCCGCCGCTGGAGCCCAGCAAAAGCTTTGTGATGCTGATGCCGGTGCGGGGCTGCTGGGCGTTGGTGTGAATCTCGGCCTCGCCGCCCAACTGCCGCCAGCCGCTGCCGTCGTTGCAGTAGAGCTTGAAGGCCAGGGACTCGTCAGCCCAGAAGATCATGTCCCAGAGCACCTCGCTGTTGACGTTGGCGGTGCCCTCCGGGGAGAGGCGGAAGTTCATGTCGAAGACCATGTTCTGTCCGCCCACCGTGCCCATGGCGGTGCCGGCGGTGATGTGGAGCCGGGCGTCGATGGTGGTAAAGTCGGGAAGCTGGAAGCCCTCCCGGTTGCCGGCGCTGTTTTGCAGGCGGTTGTGGGCGTCGGAGTTGTCCGCCACGTTGGAGACGACGAAGTAATAGGTCTCGCCGCTGCCCAGGTTCAGGGCGCTGCGGCCTCTGTCCTCCTCATAGGGGAAGGTGATGTACATCTCGCCGCTGCCGGAGGGGTCCCGCTGGACCACGGCCTTGCGGTAGTCGATGACCCAGCTGTCGCCGATGGTGGACTCGTTGTCCGCCGTCCGCTCCGTCACCAGCTGGGGCTGGCCCATGGCGGGGCGGCGGTAGAGCTTGATGTGCTCCCGCAGGAGGTCGGCGAAGACCTTCTGCTTCTCGGCGGAGCCGCCCTGGGCGTCCCGCCAGGCGTCCTCAAAGCTGTCGTACTTCCACTCGCCGGCCTCGTTCCGGGCGGCCAGGACCACCTCGGAGAAGACCAGACGGATGGTGGAGTCCGGGTAGGGAGTGGGGTGGCTCTCCGGGCCGTCGCCGTCGTTGGTGAACTCCTGGGTGACGGTGGGCGCCTCGTTGTCCAGGGTGTTGATCTCCATGGGCGGCGTCAGCGTCTGGGAGTACACGCAGTAGTTCCCGGCGAGGTCCTTGGCCACGTAGTAGAGATCGTAAGCGGTCTGGGGCTGGAGCCCGGCCACGGTGAAGGTGACGTCGGTGGAGGCCTGGTTGGCCCGGATGGGGCCGCCCCGGCGGACCACGTTGGTGCCGGTGCCGTTTTCAATCTGAATCTGCCCCGCAAGACCCGGGTTTTCCTTGTCGATGCCGCTGGCGTAGAAGCTGGTGCCCTGCCGGACCACGGCCCAGTAGAGCATGCCGGGCTCATCCAGGGCGAAGGACAGCTGCACCTGCTGGGCGGCGATGTTGGTGACGGTGAGGTGCTGGATGGTGGGGGGCGTCAGGTCCCGGGTGGTGATCTGAACCCGGCGGACGGCGGAGCTGCGGCCGTTGTCCGCGTCGTTGAGCCAGAGGTAGAGGTTGTAGGTGGTCTGCTCCTGGAGGTGCGAGGAGTTGATGCGGGAGACCAGGAAGGGCGTGTTCTTCCGCAGGCGCACGATGCCGAAGCCCAGGTTTCCGGGCAGGGCTGCGGAGCGGAAGTCCGCCGCTGTGGGGGCCGTGGCGCCGCTGGGCAGCAGAACGTAGTACATCTGGCAGTCCTTGGTGGGCATGACCATGATCTGGGCCACCTGTTCGCCGTCGGCGTCCACGGTGAGGACGGGCTCCTGGGGATAGCCGGTGGCGAAGTTGGGCGTGGAGTCGTCCGGCGTGGTGAAGGCGGCCACTTTCACGGGGCTCCGGTGGCCCCGGGCGTCCACCACCAGGGCGGAGATGTAATAGGAGCCCTCCCGGGTCAGTCCGGTGAGCCGGGCGGTGTACTCCGTGCTGGAGTTGGCGGCGGCGACGGTGCCGCTGCGGATAATCTTGGCGGAGTAGGCGGAGGGGTTCATCAGCTCCTCCTCCCCCAGGGAGCCGTCCATCAAGGCGGTGATGGCCCAGTGGATGGTGCCCTGCTTATTGGTGCTGAACACCGCGTCGGCGGAGGTGGGGGCCACGTTCCGGGCGACAGGATAGCCCGCCAGCAGCCGGGGCTCCTCCGAGGATTCGGCGGCGGAGATGTTGTTCATGTTCTGGTTGTTGATGTTGCCGGTGATGCCGGGGCGGACGGTGATGGTGTCCGGCAGCATGGAGACGTTGGAACCCGGGGCGTTGATGTTCAGATGACTGACGCTGCCCGCGCCGGTGACGGGGGTGCCGGCGTCCAGGTTCAGATTGTTGATGATGGCCCGGTTGTCAATGCTCAGGGTGGTGTTGGTGGCCCGCTCGTCGACGGTGACGGTGCCCGCCACGCCCTGAGCGATCTGGAGGGCGGAATTGGGAGTCAGGTTGGTGACGTCCTTGATGTTGCCTGCCAGCTGGAGCTGGACGCCGTCTTCACCGTCCAGCCGGATGCTCTTGAGACCCAGGCCGTCCTCCGTCAGGTCCTCCAGATAAGCGGAGGTGCGGACGATGGTGTTGTCAATGCTGGTGAGACCCTCGGCCTGAACGGAGAGGAACTGGTCCGTGAGACTGTCCACCTCCAGGGTGCCGGCGGTGACGTTGCGCAGAATGACGCTGTGGTCGCCCCGCTCCGCCTCGCCGGCGCCGCAGAGGACGATCTTGCCCAGGACGGTGACGTTTTCCAGCTCCACGTTCCCCAGGCCCACGCCGCCGGTGAGATAGAGGTTGCCGGTGATGGTGGTGTCCTTCAGCTTCACGCCGGGGGCGTTGATGGTCAGGTTGCCGTACACGCCGCCGCTGGCCTGTTCGCCGGGCTCCTGTACCAGGGTGCCCAGGGCGCGGACCAGGAAGCAGGCCATCTGGCCCCGGGTGATGTACTGACCGGGGCGGAAGCTGCCGTCGGGATAGCCCTGGACAATGCCCAGGTCCGCAGCCTCCTGCACCAGTCCCCGGCTCCAGCCGCCGATGTCCTGCATGTCGGTGAAGGTGGAATTGGCGGCGCCGGTGACGCCCTGGAGCCGCAGGCTCCGCCCCAGAAGGACGGCGGCCTGCTCCCGGGTCACCGGACTCATGGGGGAGGCGGTGGTGGGGCTGGTGCCGTTGAAGTAGCCCGCCTGATGGGCGATGCTGATGTCCTCGGCGAACCAGTCGTTGGGGGCCACGTCGGTGAAGGTGTGGGGTCCCACCTCCGTATAGCCGAAGGCCCGGTTGACCAGGGTGACGAACTCCGCCCGGGTGATCTCCCGGTCCGCGTTCATATTGCCGGAGGCGTCCCCCCGCATGACGCCCCACTCCCGTACCTGTTCCAGGTAGGGTTCCATCCACTCCGCCGCCTGGGCGGGGCGGGCGGAGAGGGCGGCGCATAGCGTCAGGGCAGCGAGAACCAGGGCCGCCAGCCGGGCGAACCCTGGTACAAAAGCGCGCTGGGCGCGGGCATTTGCCATCATATTGATCTTCCTCCTTTTCTTCAATCCTGAGTGTCGCGGCTTTGCAGCTGGAGGCTGAACACCGCCTCCCGTACCGCGACCTCCTCGTCCTCGCACATGCCGACAAACTTGGTGGCGTACATGAAGCGGCCGTTTTGCAGTTCCTGCTTGCGCAGAACCTCGCACCGCAGAATCACCGGATTCTCCGTGGACGTGACGACGACTTCCATCTGCTCATGCAGCTCCAGCGGACAGCCGGCGTAGAAGGCGATGCCGCCGCAGCTGAGGTCGATGGACTGCACCGGCCGCCGCCCCTGCCAGGGGGAATCGGGGAGGGCGTAAATAAAACTGTCGAACTTCACCGGCACCCGCAGGTTTCTTCGGACCTCCGGGTCCAGGGTGGCGATTTTTTCCAGGAGCACCGTGTCCCCCCGCTGGCGGAGGATGCGGCACTGGACGGGCGGCTCGTCGCTGCTGGAGCTGAAGAGGGTAATCACCTCGTGCCGCATCACGTCGTCCACTTTGTGTTCCAGGACGTTCAGGCGCATGGGGGTGGTCCCCGGCGGGGTGGCCAGCTCGCCGCTGGCCAGGGCGTGGTTCTGGGTGTCCAAAATCAGATAGGTCATGTTGTTCCCTCTCTTTGCGTGTCGCTCTGCGGCGCCTGGCCGCGCTCCTCTTGCTTCTTTTGGAGGTTGCCCGAGGGGTCAAAGTGGAGGAAGTAGACGTAAATCTCCACAATGGCCTGATACAGGCTCTCCGGAATCTCCTGGCCCAGCTGAAGCTGGGTGAGAATGGTGGACAGGGAGTTATCCTCATAAATGGGCACGCCGCAGTCGGCGGCGGTCTCCACGATCTTCTCCGCCAAGTATCCCATGCCGGAGGCCACGATGACCGGCGCGGTGTCCCCTGGGCCGTATTGCAGGGCCACGGCCTTCTTGGCCCGGGTCGTTCCTTCAGATCTTGACATTGACGCTGTTCTTCCCTTCAAAGATTTTGGGGAACACCTCGGTCAGCGTGACCGGGCGGTCCATCCGCCGGACGGCCACCCGGGCGGGCTTGAGATCGTTCCGGGTGAGAATCTGGGAAACGGCGTCTCCGATCTGCTTGGAGAAGGGGACCGCCGTTTCCGGGCAGGCGATTTGCACGTCCACGTCGCTGCCCTGGGCGGTGAGGATGATGTCGAACATGCCCAGGGACTGCACATCCATTTTAAAGAGGAAGCGCATGGTCCGCTTCTGGCCGCCGGCCCGGCCCCCCTGGTCCTCCTCGGCGTCGGGGTCCACCCACAGCTCGGAGAAGAGCATCCGCCCGTCCCACTCCAGAGGCAGGAGATAGTGGTTGATGGGCATGTAAACGCTCTCGTTCACCAGCATGGCGGCGATGAGGTTCTGAAAAGCCTGCTGCACCTCGGCGCTGCCCTCGCCCCGGAAGGCCCGGGCGGCGGCGGAGGCCAGCTGGTTGGAAAACTGAATGGCCCGGGCGCCTCCTTCCCCTGCGGCGCGGCTTTTCAAAAGCAGGAGGAGGGACTGATCGTCGATTCCGCCCAGCTGGCCTTTCAGCGTGCCGTAGCCGCTGAGCTGGTGGAAGCCCTCCAGCAGCTTCTCCTCAGAGCCGTTTTCGTACCGGGCCACGTTCAGCGCCAGCATGGTCAGAAGGGCCCGGGGCGTGCCCATGTCGTGGGTCCGCTCCACATAGGCGGACATATAGGGGAAAATCTCCCGCTGGAGGAGCTGGAGGTTCCCCGCCCGGTTCCCCGCGGCGATGCCGTTTTGGAGCTGCGCCGTCAGGTCCCGGAGCTTCTCCGCCCAGCTGGCGGGCATGGCGTCCGCCATAGACCGAAGGTCCCGGAGGAGGTTGCCCTCGATGTGGCTGGTGGAGTCGAAGTCCACATAGGCCTTCAGAAATTGGAGGATATCCGTCCGCACCCCGTCGGAGGAGGCGCGGTCATAGGCGTTGCGCAGAAGGGCGAAGAGGGCCCCGCCGAAGCGGGTTCCGGTTTTGAACTGGCCCCCCAGGAAGTCCATCAGCTGGGCCTCGTCCATCCGCAGCATCTCCAGCAGGCGGCCCATCTCCTCGGCGATGCCGGAGCTGAGGCCGGAGGAGACGACGATGCCCTCCCGCCCCGAGAAGATGCGGGAGAGGCATTCCGCCAGACTGGGCGTCTCCTTGAGGCGCTGGAGGAAGGTTTGAAAATTGGAGTCGTAGCGAATCCGGCCGTCCCCCTGGAGGTTGCTGTCCTGCTGTTCGGTCCGTCCGTCGGCGCGGACGACCCGGGTGGTATCGGGGACGTTTTGGATTTGCGTGTTTTCGGGGGAGACGGGAATATTCCGGTTGACCGTGCTTTTGTCGTAGCCTGGGACCGGATTGGTGGCGCCGAGCAGATCAGGCATTCTTGACACCTCACAGAAAAAACTTGCCGCTGCTACTTATTTTTTTAGCGCAACAGGTCGATAGTAATGAAAAAGGCTGATAAGGTGGTGTTTTCGTGAGCAACAATGATATTCTGGATATGTACATCTATGAAACCAACACGCTTCTTGAGCAGCTGGAGAGCATTGTTCTGGACGCGGAAAAGGAAAATACATTCTCTCAGGACAACGTCAATGAGATTTTCCGCATCATGCATACCATCAAAGGCTCCTCCGCCATGATGGAATTTGATACGCTGGCCAGGGTTTCCCACCGCATTGAGGATATGTTCTTCCTCATCCGGGAAGGGACGATGTCCGTGGTTAAGGATGAGGACCGCCCCGCGCTCTTCGACGTGATGCTCCACTCCGTGGATTATTTCCGGGAGGAAATGGAGAAGGTGGAGGCAGAGCAGCCCCTTAATATGGATGTCGACAGTTTCCTTGAAAATATTAATAGTTTAATCGCCAAAATTAAGGGGGAAGAAATTCCAGCGGAGCCGGCGCCCAAGGCGGCTCCCGCTCCGGCGGCCCCCGCGCCCGCCGGCGAGGCGGCTCCCGTCCAAACCACGGAGGGCAACGCCGAGTTCCCCTATGAGCTGCGGGTCTTTTTTGACGAGGGCTGCGGCATGGAGAACCTGCGGGCCTTCATGCTGGTCACCTCCGTGCAGGGCTTCTGCGCCGATGCGGACTTCACTTACCAGCCCGCCGGAGTGGACGCGGACCCCTCTTTGTCCGAAGTGGTGATTGAAAACGGCTTCCTCCTCCAGTTCCGCAGCGAGGCGGACCGGGCCAGGGCCGTGCCCATCGTGATGACCGCCGGCTCCGTTCACTCTTATGAGGAGCGGAACTTTGTCCCCGCCCCGCCCCCGCCGCCGGAGCCCGCCCCCGCCGCCCAGGAGGCCGCTCCCGCCGCCCAGAAGGCTCCCGCTTCGCCGGCTCCTTCCGCCGCGGCCCCCGGCCAGCAGCACCAGAGCCAGGGCCAGAAGGAGAGCCTGATCAGCGTGGGCCTGAGCAAGCTGGACCAGCTCTCCGCCATCGTGGGCGAGATCGTCATCACGGAGGCGATGGTTACGTCCTCCCCGGACCTCAAGGGTCTCCATCTGGACGCGTTTTCCAAGTCCGCCCGGCAGCTTCGGAAGCTGACGGATGAGCTGCAGGACGTGTCCATGTCCCTGCGGATGATTCCGGTGTCCAACACCTTCCAGAAGATGAACCGCATTGTGCGGGATATGTGCAAGAAGCTCAACAAGCAGGTGAAGCTCACCCTGGTGGGGGAGAACACCGAGGTGGATAAGACCATTGTGGACTCCATCGGCGACCCCATTATGCACATGGTCCGCAACTCCATGGACCACGGCATTGAGGAGCATGTGGAGGACCGCATCGCCGCCGGGAAGGACCCCGTGGGCGAAATCCTTCTCTCCGCCCAGGACACCGGCAGCGAGGTCATCATCCAGATTTCCGACGACGGCGCCGGCGTCAACGACGAGGCCGTTCTGGCCAAGGCCATCCGCAACGGCATCGCCTCTCCCGACGTGGAGTACTCCCACAAGGAGATTTTGAACTTCCTCATGGCCCCCGGCTTCTCCACCAACGTCCAGGTGACGGAGTTCTCCGGACGCGGCGTGGGCATGGACGTGGTGAAAAGCGGCGTGGAGAGTTTGGGCGGCTCCGTCAGCATCACCAGCGAGCAGGGCAAGGGCATGACCACTATTATGCGCATCCCTCTGACCATGGCCATTATGGACGGCATGGAGGTCTCTGTGGGGAATTCCATTTTCACCATCCCCATCAACAACATCCGCTCCAGCATCAAGCTCACGGAGGCGGACATTCTCCACGACTCCGTCAACGGCGAGATGGTCAAGATGCTGGACGGCTACTATCCCGTCATCCGGGCCAAGGATTTTTACAATCTTCCCAGCGGCGCGGAGAAGATGGAAAACGGCATCCTGATGTGGCTGGAATCCGGCGACTGCTCCTACTGCCTGTTTGTCGACGAGCTTCTGGGCGAGCAGCAGATTGTCGTAAAGCCCCTTCCCGCTTACGTCAATAATTTTGACATCAAGAATTACGGCATCACCGGATGCAGCATTCTGGGAGACGGCAATATCAGCATCATCCTTGACGCGGGCGGCCTCTACGCGGCGGCTCGGAACAGTTAAGCGCCAAAGGAGGGAAACGCAATGAGTAATGAAAACATCCTGTTTCAGGTGGAGGAAGACGAGGTGGAGAAGGCCGTTCCCGAGGACGAGGGCGCGGGCAGCCGGAAGCACCTGATCTTTACCGTGGACAATTTGAAGATCGGCATTGACGCCGAGCAGGTGGTGGAGATCATGAACACCTACTCCGCCACCTATCTTCCCATGATGCCGGACTATATCCAGGGCATCTTCAACATGCGGGGCCAGATCATCCCCATCATGGATATCCGTCTCCGCCTGGGAAAGCCCCCTGCGGAGGAAGGCATCCTGATCGTCATCGACTACAATAACAACCAGCTGGGCATTCAGGTGGACTCTGTGGACCTGATGCTGGACATTCCCGTGGAGAGCATCGTCCCCATCCCCTCCCAGAGCGCCCAGAAGCTGGTTTCTGGCATGTGCTCTCTGCCCGACGGCTCCGGCACCATGCTGGTGCTGGACTGCGAGCAGCTGATCGCCCACGGATACGGCGAGTAATCTTCTTCGTAAAAGCGGTGAACAAAACTATGGATACGGAAATGAAAACCGGCGGCGCGTTTGGCCCCATGACGATTTCAGACGCGGACTTCAAGCGGATGGTGAACTTCATCCAGTCCAGCTACGGCATTGACCTGAGCCAGAAAAAGCAGCTCATCACCAGCCGGCTTTCCCCGGCGCTGAAAAAGCTGGGGTACAAAACCTTCGCGGAGTTTGTCAACCACCTTCTGGACAAGAAGGAGAACGACGAGGTCACCTTGGTTCTCAACAAGCTGACCACCAACTATACCTTCTTCATGCGGGAGAAGGAACATCTGGACTATTTCTGCAATAATATTATTCCGGAGATCGTCCGCCGCCACGAGCGCGACAAGACCCTTGCCATCTGGAGCGCGGGCTGCTCCAGCGGAGAGGAACCCTATAACATCACCATGTTCCTCTACGATTATCTGGGTCCCCGAGCCAAGGAGTGGGACACCCGCATCCTGGCCACGGACATTTCGGCCCAGGCGCTGGCCAGCGCCCGGCGGGGGACCTATAACCTGCCGGACACCATCCCGCCGGACTGGAAGCGGAAGTATTTCACCCCCAACCGGGACGGCACCCATACCGCGTCTCCCGCCGTGAAGAACAACGTGATCTTCCAGACCTTTAACCTGATGGACCCCATCCGTTTTCGCCGGAAGTTCGACGTGATCTTCTGCCGGAACGTGATGATCTATTTCGATCAGCCCACCAAGGATGCCCTGGTCCGCCGGTTTTACGACGCCACCGTCCCTGGCGGTTATCTGCTGATCAGCGCCTCGGAAAACCTGAGCCAGAACGCGCCCTATCGCCGTTTGGCTACGGCGACCTTCCAAAAATAACAAGGAGGTGGTTCCCTCACGATGGAACTGGGGAAAAAAATCCGCGTCATGGTGGTGGATGACTCCGCCCTGGCCAGAAGTCTGATTATCAATGGGCTCTCCGCCCACCCAAGAATCGAGGTGGCGGGCTACGCCATCAACACGCTGGATGCGAAGCAGAAGATTCCCCGCCTGAAGCCCGACGTCATCACCATGGATGTGGAGATGCCGGGGCAAAGCGGTATTGACTTCCTGAAGGAATACATGCCCAGCAACCCGGTGCCGGTGATTTTGGTGTCCTCTTTGAACCTGAAGGTGTTTGACGCGCTGAACGCCGGCGCGGTGGACTTTGTCCGCAAGCCCGACGTGCAGGAGAGCAAAGAGGTCTTCATCACCAACCTCACGCAGAAGGTGCTGGTGGCCTCCATGGCCAAGGTCCGAAGCGCCCCGATGCGCAGCCCCTCCGTTGCGGTGGCCACGCCGAACCTGGGGGGCGGCTTGGCGCTGGACCGGGTGGTGGTGGGCCTGGGGGCCTCCACCGGCGGCACCGAGGCCACACTGGAGGTCATGCGCCGCCTCCCTGCGGATATTCCGCCCATGGTCATTGTGCAGCACATGCCCAAGGGCTTCACCCAGATGTACGCCGACCGGCTCAACCGCATCTGCAAAATGGAGGTCCGGGAGGCCAGAAACGGCGACGAGCTTCACCGGGGACTGGCCCTGGTGGCCCCGGCGGACCTCCAGTGCCGGGTGGTGCGCATTGGGGAGAAGTACACTGTCTCCTGTACGCCGGGGGAGAAGGTCAGCGGCCACCGCCCCTCGGTGGACGCGATGTTCCACTCCATGGCGGAGGTGGTCCGCTGCAAGATGGTGGGCATCATCATGACCGGCATGGGACAGGACGGGGCCGCGGGCCTGCTGGAGATGCGGAAGAAGGGCGCCTTCACCATCGGACAGGATAAGGAGTCCAGCGTGGTGTACGGGATGCCCATGGTGGCCAACGACATCGGCGCGGTCTGCGTGCAGGCCTCCTGCGAGAATGTGGCCAGCGTGCTGCTCCGGCATTTGAAGACGCTGCATTGAGTTTGAAATTGAAATAATTGGGAAAAACAGGCTTGGCTCCTTATGCGGGGGCGGGCTTGTTTTTTTGCGCGGGGAACGGCGGCTCCCTGGGGAAGAATTCTCCCGAAAGCAAGAAAAATCTGCCTTCCGTTCTTAACTTTCCGGCCGATTTGCCGATATGAATAATGAATAGTTAGAAATGGATTGCCGTCATTTGCAAAGGATGTGAGATATGATGCTGACTTCTACTGGTTCCGGCCCCATCTCGACCATCAGCCGGACGAAACCGTATTTCCCCGCTCAGAAGCGGAGCGGGCTGTCCCAGCCTGCCTCCGGGCACAACTATGATTCCGCCGAGTTTTCCGCGCCGGCGGGGCGGAAGAGCTTCCAGATGGAAATGGTCAGCCGCCTCTCTCAGGAGGTGCGGACCGCCAATACCACCGGCGACATTCAGGAGCTGCGCCGGAAGGTGTCCACCGGGGAGTACCGGCCGGACCCCATGGCCATTGCCGGGCGGATGCTGTTTTTGGTGGAGGAGTGAGAAATGGAAGAGCTGTTTCGTTCCTACCTCTCCTTCCTGAGCGCCCTGGGTCAGGGGCTGGAGAATTTGACGGTGCTGTCCGAGCGGAAGCTGGCCGCCGCCCAGGCGGATGATTTGGCCGCGCTGAACGAACTTTTGAATCAGGAGCAGGCCCTGAGCCTCTCCTTCCGCGGGCTGGAGCAGACCCGCGACAAGCTGCTGCCCCAGCTGGGGTTGACCGGCGTCCCCTTGACCAAGGTTCCGGACCGCTGTCCCCCCGCCCTCCAGGCGGAGGCCCGGCAGACGGTGGAGAACCTGCGGGAAAAATACCGCGTTTACCAGCAGGCCGCCGG
>Ga0073908_1000289_pt1 | contig 81505 bp, 64 predicted proteins | sample MucameincwithD2O_FD_65484 | JGI IMG/M metagenome (GOLD analysis project Ga0073908, IMG submission 65484) | Mouse cecum microbial communities from Vienna, Austria - Mucus amended microcosms incubated with D2O | ecosystem: Host-associated > Mammals > Digestive system > Large intestine > Cecum... | reverse complement strand
TATCGAACGCTCCGGCAGGCTCCGCTCCAACACCATAATAAATAACATCCACGCCCCCCAGGGCTGTCGCCCTGCGCTACAATATTTGTCTCCTAACGGAGACGCAATGCACCGTAATTATGACTTGACCCGTTATATTTAACAGTCCGGGCTTGTCGGCATGCTGCCTCCAAACCCGGTTAGCCAAGGAATCACGGCTTTGCCGTGACTAACTTGCGAAACTTGAATTAATAAATTGCGTAATTCGTGTAATTTGTGAAATTTGCGGTATTTGCGGTTCAGTCTTTGGCTTTGCTTGTGCGGGCCTGGGTGTCGGAGGGGGATTCGCCGTAATATTCACGGTAGCATTTGGTGAAATAGCTGGGGGTGGCGAACCCTACCTTGTAGCATATCTCGGACACGGTGGCCTCGGTGGTTTTAAGGAGCACGGCGGCTCGTTTGAGGCGGACGTTGCGCAGAATTTCTGTGGGCGAATAGTTGGTGAGGGCCTTGATTTTGCGATACATCTGCACTCGGCTCATGCCAAGACGGTCGGCGAAGTCTTCGACGGTGATTTCGGCATTGCCGATTTCGGCTTCCACCACAGCCATGAAACGGTTGTAGAATTCATCGTCGATGTCCTTGTTGGCCACAGCCGACACTGCCGGGGCTGCCGCCTGGCTGCGCGCCGGGGCCTCGGGCTTGGCCTTGCCTGCCGATTCAAGGATATTTCGGCGGTTGCGTATCAGGGCCTCGCACCGGGCAAGGAGCATCTGCGAGTCGAAGGGCTTGGTCATGTATCCGTCGGCTCCGCAGCGATAGCCTTCGGTGCGCTCCACATCCTGCGAGCATGCCGTGAGCAGGAGCACGGGGATATGGCTGGTGACCACTTCGTCCTTTATCCTGCGGCATGTCTCGAAACCGTCGGTGCCAGGCATCATTATGTCGCAGATTATCAGGTCGGGGATATATTTCGATGCCTTGCGGATGCCGTCGGCGCCGGAATGGGCCTGTATCACGGTGTATTTGTCGGAGAGCAGGCTTTTAACGAGGGTGCATATGTCGGCGTTGTCGTCGATCACGAGCACAACCTCGGCGTCGGGTTTAACCTCGGCATTGTCGACATCGAGCGACGCCAGCTCTGCCGCGTCTTCTTCGGGAATGATATTTACTGCCGGGACAGAAGCGGCCGCGGCATCGACGTGTGTCACAGGTATCACCACTGTAAATTCCGTGCCGGCGCCCTCGGTGCTGTCGACGGAAATGCTGCCTGAGTGCATCTCGACAAACACTTTTGTAAGGGCGAGGCCAATGCCCGAGCCTTCGGGATTTACGTTGTCGGTCTTGAAAAAGCGGTCGAACACGCGGTTGATTTCCGCCGGCGGGATGCCGCAGCCGGTGTCGGATACCTTTATTATAATGTCGTGGTCGCGGCGGGAGGCCGAGATTTTTATCGTGCCGTTTTCGGGAGTGAATTTGAAGGCGTTGGAAATGAGGTTGAATATCACGCGCTCGATTTTGTCGATATCGACGGCGGTGGTCATGTCGTCGGATGTGGATATTTCGTTGGTGAGAACGATGTGGCGTTTGCGGGCGGCGTTGCTGAACGCCACGATCCATTCGCTGAGCAGGACGCCAAGGTTTACGTTGACGAGTTTCAGACGCAACTGGCCGTTGTCGAATTTGCGTATGTCGAGAATCTGTTTGATTAGCCGCATGAGTATTTTCACGTTCTTGTTGGCAAGCTGCATAAGCGTGTGCTGGCTGTCGGTGAGGTTGGGAGCCTCGGCGAGCTGCGCCACCGGGTCGGCAATGAGCGTGAGGGGTGTGCGCAGGTCGTGGCTCACATTGGTGAAGAATGTGAGCTTCGATTGCGTGGCGTCTTGCAACTGCTGATACAGACGTGATATTTCTTCTTTTTGCCCGGCCAGCTCAGAGTTTCGACGCTCCACCTCGATTCGGTGGCGGCGGTTGCTCCAATATGAGCGCATCATAAGGAAAATCACCACAGCAAGGAGTATGAGAATCACGAAAGCGCCATAAAGAATCGCCGTCTGCAACGAATGGCGTTTCCAGAAATCGTCGATTTTGTCCGACAGCACGTTTATCTTTTCTGTCTCGCCGCGCAGAGCCTCGTCCTGGCGCAACAAGATGGCGGCATTGGCGGCATCCACCATTATCGGATTGCGGAACATGATAGTGCGCTCGAAGGGCTCGCCGTTGAGTATCGCCGTGGCCGTGCGCAAGAGCTGGTAGCCTTCGGTGGGATAGACAAAGGTGGCGTCGATCACAGAATCGGCCACTGCCTTTATTCCAATGTTTGGAGCGGCGTCGATACCAATTATTTTTATATCGCTCAGGCCATGACGGTCGGCGGCGGCGCGGGCGGCAACGGCCATGCGGTCGTTATGCGCGTAAATCAGGTCGGCATCGGGGTAGATATCAAGCAATGAGTCAACTTTGGCCATGGCATCGTCGTAATTCCATTTTCCGTCGGCCCGGGCGAGTATCTCGAGACCGTCGTCGGCGGCGCACATGTCGAATCCGCGCTTGCGCTCCTCGGCCGGAGTAGACCCCGACAGGCCTGTTATTTCCAGCACCTTTCCGCCGGCACCGACATACGACAAGGCTTTTTTGGCGGCGCTGCGCCCGATTTCGGCATTGTCGGCGCCTTGGTATGCGGTGAATGAGTCGCCGTGTATGTCGCGGTCGAAGAGCACCACCGGAATTCCGCTGTCGTATATTTCCTTTATGATTGGAGTGAGAGCCTCGGCCTCGTTGGGCGCGGCCACGATTATGTCGAAACCATTGTCGACGAAATATCTAAGGTCGGCTATCTGACGCTCGTTGCTGTCGTCGGCCGACCGGATTTCCACTTCTATATTGTCATGGAACATGGCCTCGCGGAATATCTCCTCATTCATCTTCCTGCGCCAGTCGTCGTCGCTGCACTGCGACACGCCAATGCGCATCGGACGTTCATGGCGGCAGCCGGAGAGCAATATTGTCAAAGACACTATAAGAATGTAAACTATCGGATAAAAGCGTTTCATGGATTGGTTTTTGTTTCCGATGCAAAGTTATGAATTATTTTCTTTATTATCCCCGTATTGTTATCTAACAATTGTTTCATATGATGCAATTTTTGTTGCGATGTAACATTTGTTGCAGGGTGTGAACCGCGCGTGACAGCTCATGCCGTCCTTTTTATACTATCTTTGCGACAGAATAAAAACAAATCCTTATATTCATGAAAAATATCAGCAGACATATCCGGCCTTTTGCCGCCGCGATTGCCCTCGGAAGCGCTTCGATGGCCTCTGCCGCACTGCAAGTGCATCAGCTTGGTTCAGACAATACGCTCGTGCGTATCACGGGCGACAATGAGCGCCTGCTCATCATTCCCGTACAGGAATCGATGCCCGACGCCAAGATAGAAGTGCTTGTCGACGGAAAGGTGGAAGACACTTTCTATGTGCGGCTCGCCGACAGCAATATCGACTATACCGTGCCTTTCGACCTGGCCCCCTATCTTGCCAAAGGCGAGGTGCTCCTCAATATCGTGTCGGAAGTGGACCGCACCCACAGCCGCTCGGCATCTGAATTCATTTGCTGGGATGAGATGAAAACCGCCGGAAACTTCGACTCATCGAACACCGAGAAATACCGTCCCGCTTTCCACCACACGCCTCTCTACGGCTGGATGAACGACCCCAACGGCATGTTCTACAAAGACGGCCGCTGGCATCTCTACTACCAACGCAACCCCTACGGCTCGAAATGGCAAAATATGACCTGGGGACATTCGTCGACCGCCGACCTTGTAAACTGGGAGCATCACGACGACGCGCTGCGCCCCGACGGTCTCGGCTCCATTTTCAGCGGAAGCTCGGTTGTCGACAAGAACAACACCGCCGGCTTTGGCAATGATGCTGTGGTGGCGATATACACTTCGGCCGGAAAAAGCCAAATACAAAGCCTTGCTTACAGCCACGACAATGGCTCGACATTCACCAAATTCAAAGGCAACCCCATCATCCCCAACCAGCGCGAGGCCCGCGACCCCAACATGTTCTGGCACGAACCCTCGCAACAATGGATCATGGTGCTTGCCGACGCCCTCGAGCAGCAGATGCAAATCTACACTTCGCCCGACCTTAAAGAATGGACCTACCAAAGCAGCTTCGGCAAAGGCTACGGAAGCCAGTTCGGCGTGTGGGAATGTCCCGACCTGATGGAAATCGAGGTTGAAGGCACCAAACAGAAAAAATGGGTGCTCGTGTGCAACATCAACCCCGGCGGCCCGTTCGGCGGCAGCGCCACTCAATATTTCGTAGGCGACTTCGACGGCAAGAAGTTCACCACCAAGACACCCTCGCATGTGGCCAAATGGATGGACTACGGCAAGGACCACTACGCCACCGTGAGCTGGAGCAACGCTCCCGAAGGACGCCACACCGTGATAGGATGGATGAGCAACTGGGACTATGCCAACGAAGTGCCCACCATGCAGTTCCGCTCAGCCAACACCCTGCCGCGCGACCTTGGCCTGTTCAAGGATGCCGACGGCGAATATTACCTGTCGGTGCGCCCGTCGGCAGAGATTGAGACCCTGCGCGGCGAAGAAAGCACATTCCCCGCTGCCAACGTCGGCGCCGAAGCAATCAGTTACAAACTTCCCGCCGCCAACGACGGCATCTGCGAAATCGTAATCGACTACTCGGCCAAGAACTGCAAAGACCTTGAATTTACCCTCTCCAATGAGAAAGGCGAAAAAGTGGTGATGAAATTTGATGTGGAAAAATGCGAATTCTCTATGGACCGCACAGCCAGCGGACTCACAAATTTCAGCCGCAAATTCCCGGCCGTGACCACAGCCCCCACCCACAACAAGAAAGCGCAGGGCACACTTCGCATTTTCATCGACCGCTGCTCCGTCGAGGCTTTCGACGGCAACGGACGCTTCGCAATGACCAACCTCGTATTCCCCGAGAATCCCTACACCGACCTTATTGTGTCGGCACAAGGCGGACGCGCAAAACTCAACAACGTGACAATCTACTCCCTTAACGCAACAAATTGATTTCTCCAATGGATATGGCCTTAAATTCTAAACGCTCAACGCCCAACTCGGGCCTGGCACAGCTTGTGCCCGTGATGCTATGCTTCTTCGCCATGGGTTTTGTCGACCTCGTGGGCACCGCATCAAACTACGTACAGAAAGACCTCGCCCTCACCGACTCGCAGGCCAACCTGTTTCCGTCGCTGGTTTTCTTCTGGTTCCTGATTTTCTCAGTGCCCACCGGCTTGCTGATGAACAAAATCGGACGTAAGAAAACAGTAATGGTGAGCCTCTTCGTCACTCTCGCGTCTCTTATTCTTCCTCTTTTCGGCGACGGCTTCACCCTCATGCTCATAGCCTTCTCGCTGCTCGGCATCGGCAACGCCTTGATGCAGACATCGCTCAACCCTCTGGTAAGCAACCTCATACATCCGTCGAAACTGGCCTCGACACTCACATTCGGCCAGTTTGTGAAGGCCATCGCATCGTTCCTCGCCCCCATCATCGCCGCATGGGGCGCCACAACGCTGATGCCAACCTTCGGCTTGGGCTGGCGCGTGCTCTTCCCCATCTACGCCGCCGTGTGCCTGCTGTCGGTGTCGATTCTCGGAGCCACTCCTATCGAGGAAGAACGCCCCGACAAGGTGTCGAGCGTGGCAAGCTGCCTTAAATTACTCGGTCGCCCGTTTATCCTGCTTTGCTTCATCGGCATCATGTGCCATGTGGGCATCGACGTGGGCACAAACACCACCGCGCCCAAGCTCCTTATCGAACGCCTCGGCATGGGACTTGAAGAAGCCGGATTCGCCACGAGCGTCTACTTCATATTCCGCACCATCGGTTGCTTCTCGGGTAGCTTCATCCTCCGCAACATGTCGTCGAAGGCTTTCTTCACCATAAGCGTGGCTATGATGCTCGCCGGCATGGCAATACTTTTCGCCGCCGACTCGCTCACAATGCTCTATATCGGCATCGCCCTCATCGGATACGGCAACTCCAACATCTTCTCGATCATCTTCGCCCAGGCCCTCAACTCAACCGATACGGAGAAAAACGAAGTGTCCGGCCTTATGATCATGGGCCTTTTCGGAGGCACCATCTTCCCGCTCGCCATGGGATTTGCCAGCGACTATCTCGGCGGACAATACGGAGCCATCGGCGTGATGACTGTCGGCGTAATCTATCTGATGTGTTATATCTTGAAAATTAAAAAAGCCTGAAATCATGAAAAAGAACGTTATAGTAGGAATGGGCGAGGCACTCTGGGATGTACTCCCCGAAGGTAAAAAAATTGGCGGCGCACCGGCCAACTTCGCTTATCACGTGAGCCAGTTCGGTCTCGACAGCTGTGTCGTGAGCGCAATCGGCGACGACAAGCTCGGAGAAGAGATTATCGAAAACTTCGATGCGAAAAATCTCAACCGAATCATCGAGAAAGTGCCCTACCCCACCGGCACCGTACAGGTGGAAATCGACCCCGCCGGCATCCCGCAATACAATATAAAGGAAAATGTGGCTTGGGACAATGTGCCCTACACCGCCGAACTCGGCGAACTGGCGCGCAACACCCGCGCCGTGTGCTTCGGCTCGCTCGCACAGCGCTCGGTGGTGACACGCGACACCATCCTCCGCTTCCTCGACGAAATGCCCAAAGACGACAACGTGCTCAAAGTGTTCGACATCAACCTCCGCCAAGGCTTCTTCACAAAAGACATAATCTGCGAGTCGCTGCGTCGATGCAACATCCTCAAAATCAACGATGAGGAATTAGTCACCGTAAGCCGTCTCAAAGGCTACCCCGGCATCGACCTGCAAGACAAATGCTGGATTCTCCTTGGCAAATACAACCTGAAAATGCTCATCCTCACCTGCGGCATCAACGGCAGCTATGTCTTCACCCCCGGCAACGTATCGTTCCAGCCCACCCCCTCGGTCGAGGTGGCCGACACCGTAGGCGCAGGCGACTCCTTCACCGCCGCCTTCATCTCGTCCATCATCCTGGGCAAGAGCGTGGAAGAAGCCCACAAAAAAGCAGTGGAAGTATCGGCCTTTGTCTGCACCCAAAACGGCGCAATGCCCGTCCTTCCCGAAAGTCTCATAAAATAATCCGATATTAAGGTAGATAATTTCAAGTGGTTAAGAAGAATAGGTATTAAAGTTATTAAGATTGTGTCCGGTTTAAAATTCCGTGATGGCCTCTCGTCATCACGGAATTTTGATTTTTGTCAATGAAATGCTATTTTTGCATCTCAAAATACACCCGCATGCTTGAATACGACATATCGCCCGCTGTGGAGGCTTTCTCCACGAATATAGCAGACAGCACCGATTTCGACGTGGTGCTTCCTCTGCACCAATCCCACGGCACGGAAAGCGTCATTGTCAACACAGCCGATGACGTGAACCGCACATTCGGCGTCGACGCACTTATAACGCAGACCCCGGGGCTGCGCATCGGCGTGAAGACTGCCGACTGCGTGCCCGTGCTGCTCCACGACGGCGCGACACGCACCGTGGCGGCCATACACTCGGGCTGGAAAGGAACACTGGCCGACATAATCGGCGCTACCGTCGGGCGCATGGCCGCCGAATGTGGCGTCGCCCCCGCAAACATCTCCGCCGTAATCGGCCCCTGCATCCACATCGAGGCCTTCGAGGTGGGCGACGACGTGCGCGACCTTTTCCAAGAGGCCGGTTTCGGCGATTTCTGCCGGCGTATGCCCCGGTTCGGCACCGCCGACGGTGAAAAATGGCATATCGACCTCCCCTCCATATGCCGGCGCGAACTCGTCCGCGCCGGCGTGCGCACCATCGACGTGCGTCCCGAATGTACCTACACCCTCCACCGCCAATTCTACTCTGCCCGCCGCCTCGGCCCCGCCTTCCAAAAGCAGCGCATCCTCTCCTGCATCATGCTCCGCCAAATAAATAATCCAATTTTACATTAATTTACAATTAATCAAAGAACTGCAAGTTTGCCACGGCGAAGCCGTGATTCCTTTGGTAACCGGGTTTGGAGGCAGGATGCCGACAAGCCCGGTATGATATGACGGCACAAAAGCACTGCGAAGCTGTGCCTCGCGGCTTGTTTGGCATTATCGAACGCTTCGGCCGGCCTCCGCTCCAAATCCACGGTTGCCAACAACCTTTTTCCGTGGGTTCGGTCGGGGCTTCGCCACGCCCTCACCCACGGCTATTGTCGGAAATCGCTACGCGATTCTGTGATAAGCCCTTATTTGAACCGCATTGTACGAGCCGTACGTCCCTACAATCTCGGCATAAACAGCCTTTTTGACACACCCTCTTGGCTATCAGATGTATATACATGCGAAACTTGAATTAACAATAATTAGCGGCTAATTGACAGGCATTAACGTTAAAATTTTCCCGAAATCAATTCATTCCACGAAATTCGTGATTGCCGATACATTTCGGGCGTTTTTTCCTGAAATTCGCGCAAGTGTTTGGCGTCGTTATGATTTTTTTGTAATTTTGCGCTACGTTTCACCAAACAACTGAAAAAACATGTATACTCTGACTCGTACCGACTTTAATTTCCCCGGCCAACTTAGTGTGTATCACGGCAAGGTACGTGATGTCTACGATATTAACGACGACATCCTCGTGATGGTCGCCACCGACCGCATCTCGGCTTTCGATGTGATTCTTCCCAAGGGCATCCCCTTCAAGGGCCAGGTGCTCAACCAAATCGCCACTTATTTCCTCGACGCCACAGCCGATGCCGTGCCCAACTGGAAAATGGCCACTCCCGACCCGATGGTCACAGTAGGCGCAAAATGCGAAGGCATGCGCGTGGAAATGATTATCCGCGGCTATCTCACCGGCTCGGCCTGGCGCGAATATGCTGCCGGAGCACGCGAACTCTGCGGAGTGAAACTGCCCGAAGGCATGAAGGAGAATGAGAAATTCCCCGAACCCATCATCACCCCCACCACCAAAGCCGACGAAGGCCACGACGAGAACATCTCGCGTGAGGAAATCATAGCCCAGGGCATCGTTTCGGCCGAAGACTACGCCGTGATGGAAGAATACACCCGCAAGCTCTTCGAAATCGGCTCGAAAATGGCTGCCGACAAAGGCCTTATCCTCGTCGACACTAAATATGAATTCGGCAAGCGCGACGGCAAGGTGATTCTCATCGACGAGATTCACACACCCGACTCCTCTCGCTATTTCTATGCCGACACTTACGACGAGCTTTTCGCCGCAGGCAAGCCCCAGCGCCAGCTCTCAAAAGAATTTGTGCGCCAATGGCTTATCGAGCACGGCTTTATGGGCAAGGCCGGACAGCAAGTGCCCGAGATGACCGACGAATTCTGCCGCGAAGTGTCCGAGCGCTATATCGAACTTTACGAGCACATCACAGGCCAAAAATTCGTGAAGGCACCCGAAAGCGACATCGCCGGACGCATAGCCACCAACGTGCTCGATTGCCTCAACACTCTCGGCCTCAAAAAATAATATGGCACAAGGCGCGGAACGCATCACGCCTTATGCCGGCGACACGCGCCGCAAAGGCGAACAGGTGAGGGAGATGTTCGACAGCATCGCCCCCGCCTATGATTTTATGAACCGCGCCATGACCCTTGGCATCGACCGGCTGTGGCGACGCCGCGTGGTGAAGATGGTGGCGCGAGCCAAAGCCGGCGACATACTCGATATTGCCTCCGGCACGGGCGACCTGGCCATTGCGCTGGGGCGGGCTATACCCCAAGCCCGTGTCACGGGCGTAGACCTGTCGGAAGGCATGATTGCCATCGGACGCGACAAGGTGGCTCGCGCCGGCCTTGACGCACGCGTCACTCTCGGAGTGGCCGACTGCCTCTCGCTGCCGTTTGCCGACGCAAGTTTCGATGCCGTGACAGTGGCCTTCGGCGTGCGCAATTTCCAAGATTTGCTTGCCGGCTACCGCGAGATGCAGCGTGTGCTGCGCCCCGGCGGCCTGCTTGTGGTGCTCGAGCTGTCGACTCCGGAATCGAAATACGTGCGGCCGTTCTACAATTTCTATACCGGGCATGTGATTCCGGCGGCAGGCCGACTGGTGTCGCACGACTCCAACGCCTACCGCTATCTGCCCGACAGCATCCGCGCCGTGGCCCAAGGCCACGATATGTGCGAGCTTATAGCGCGCGCGGGCTTCGCAAAGCCGTCGTTCCGCACGCTCACATTCGGAGTGGCCACTATCTACTCCGCTACGAAATAACCAACACATTCAACTTCCATTATGCGCTATTTCCTGTTGATTATCACCATATTGGCTTCATCTGTAACAGCTATGTCGCAGGCGATGTACCGCTGGTCGGCCTCACAGCCGTCAAATTCGGCAGAAGTGCTCGAAAGCACGGATATAATCCCTGTCGCAAGCACTCCGGTGTCGGTAAGCGACTCTCTGATAGCCCTATATCCCGAACCGGACACTTTGATGTCGATGTCGCCGCTGCCGCGCGCGTTTTTCCTGCCCGCAGTGTTCGACTCCTACGATGTGCCCGATTCCACTCCCGTCGACATATTCGCCCCCGACTATTCGGGAAACCCGGCCATGCGCTGGGTTGAAGATGCCACGGCTGTCGACCGGCGCAGCCGCGCAATGCTTCAGCGCATGTATGTCAACAGCCCCGGAGCCATCCCCTACTTCCTTTCGATGCTTCCCGAGGCTCCGAAGGAATATTACGCCGTGGTCGACCCCATCGACCATTCGATAGAAATAAAGGAAGTGGTGCCTCAGAAAATCGACGTGCCCACAATCGAGGCTCCCGAAATTCAGAAACGTCACTGGATCAAGACATTCAACGCTTCGCTCCAATTCTCGCAGGCATATGTGTCGCCAAACTGGTATCAAGGCGGCAACAACAACCTGAACATGCTCGCCAATATATATTATAATGTGAAACTCAACCCTGAGTACCATAAGAACCTCCTGTTTGAGACCACGGCGCAATACAAGCTCGGCATAAACAACGCCCCCGACGACTCTATCCACGCCTACAATATATCCGACGACCTGTTCCAGATCAACACCACATTCGGTGTCAAGGCCGCACACCGCTGGTACTACTCGCTCACAGCACAGTTCAAGACGCAGCTGCTCAATTCATACAACACGAATTCCCACGACCTGCGCTCGGCATTTCTGTCGCCCGGCGAACTCACCGCCGGTATCGGTATGACCTACAACTACGCCAACCCCAAGAAGACATTCACATTCGATGCCTCGGTGTCGCCGCTGTCCTACAACATGCGCATATGCACCAACAACCGTCTCAACCCCGAGACATTCGGCATCGAAAAAGGAAAGAAGACGGTGCACAACTTCGGTTCGAGTGCCGAATGCAAACTGTTCTGGCAACTCACTTACAATATCTCGTTCCGTTCGCGCCTGTTCACCTTCACCGACTACGACCGCCTCTACGCCGATTGGGAAAACACGCTTGTGTTCGAAATCAACCGTTTCCTCACAACCCAGATATTCGCTCACCTGCGCTACGACACCGACACTCCGCCCGTCGAAGACCCCTCATGGCATAAACTCCAAATCAAGGAAATACTCTCGATTGGATTCGCCTACAAATTCAGCTCGATATGATTCTCCGCTCTCTCCTCTGCTTGACAATCTCTACGATATTCACAGCCACAGCCTTCTCCGCCCGGGCCCTCGACCCCATAGAAGGCATATGGCAGTGGCCCGACGACGGCGCGGTGATGAAAATCGAGGCACTGTCGGAAACGGCGTTCTCGATTGTTCTGCTCGACTCCCCCGATCTTACAATTAAGCCGGGCACCGAAATAGGCCGCGCAGTGGCCACTCCGCGCAAAGGCTCTTACGATGCCACGATAAGCACCCGCGAGGCCCTGCGCCCCGGAGCGAAATTGAAAAGCGAGCAATGCGTAATATCTGTCACCGACCATGGCTCGCTCGTGTTCAAGCCCTATCGTGCCGGCCTGCGCGTCAACCTCCTGCGGCTGTTCCCCTACTTCCACCGTGTCAGGCCATATTACGAAGACTCGCGTCCCGACGATATCGACGGCCCCCGACGGATATATCCCGACGGCCCGACGGCAATACCTCCCGTGCTATGAGATTGTCCGCAGTCCTGCTCATCATCATATGCGTGGCATCGGCATCGGCCCGCAAAGAGCGGTCGACCCACCAAAGGCTTGTGCCGAAGGCCTCGGTTGAAGAAATCGCACAATACGATTCGCTGGCCGCAGATTCATCCTCGGTGGCAATATCCGGGTTCGAGAAAACCCTGCGTTCGCGTTGGGAAACCTTTTTTGTGACAAACAAAAGCAGCCGAGCCGTGTCATCGCTTACCGTCGACATCGAATATCTCGACGCAAAAGGCAGGCAGATGCACCGGCGGCAAGGACTCACCGTCACATTCCCCGAGCCAATCCCGCCCGGAGAGACGCGCCAGGCTAAGATACCCACATGGGACATACAGTCGGTGCGCTACTATCACCTTTCGCCTCCGGCGCGCACCCGCTCGCAAGCCACCCCTTTTTGGGTAAAAATCACTCCCAATACCATCACAACACCGCGCTGACCAACAATTACACATCGCGCTTGTTCTAATTACTAAAACATCAAAAAAACAAATAATATGGAAAAAATAGAAAACGGCAAACACGTGTCGATTATCTACGACCTCTATGCCATCGACCAAAACGGCAACGAAGAACTCAAACACCAGTCGGACCCCGCCGACCCCGAGCAATTCATCTACGGCGTGACCGAAGGCCTGATTGAACCGCTCGCCAAAGCAATCGACGGCCTCGAAAAAGGCGCAGGCTTCGACGTTGTGGCCAAATCCGACGAAGCGTTCGGCCCCCACCTCGACCAATTGGTAATGACTTTCGGCCACGACATGTTCGAAGTCGACGGAAAATTCGACAATGAAATCGTGCAGGTAGGCAAATATGTGCCCATGCTCACCGCCGAAGGCTACCGTGTGCCCGGCCTCGTCACCGAAGTGACCCCCGATACCGTGACAATGGACTTCAACCACCCGCTCGCCGGCAAGAACCTCCGCTTCAAGGGCTCTGTGCTCGACGTGCGCGACGCCACCGAAGAAGAAATCAAGGCTGCCACCGCTCCCCACCAGTGCGGATGCGGCTCATGCGGCGACGGCTGCGGCGACTCGTGCGGCGACGGCTGCTCCGACGGCTGCGGTTGCGGCTCCTGCCATTAAATCAATCAGACAAACCGATTATGAACACCTTCTCTTCTGAAATTCGCAAGGCCCTTGATGAAAACAACATCAGGCCGGCAGTCGGCACCACCCTCGTCGAAATAGCCGACTTCTTCACCCGCATCGAATCCTACGACAGATATATAAATGTCGATTTCGACGATTTCCTCTCTCTCATGCGCGAATCCTCGGTAATCGGCATCGCCTCCAAAACAGTATCCTACGATAATATCGGCACTGCACTCCGCTCAATCCTCGCCACCACAGTCGACGGCAGCAAGCCATCCTCCGTTCTTGTCAACTTCAACATCGGACCCGACTTCTTGATGGAGCACATGCAACTCGTATCCGAAGCCGTCGAGACCCTTCCTTCCGACGTAGACATGACATGGGGCATGTCACACAGCAACTCCGACGCCCGCGAAGTGGAAGTGGCCGTAGCGATGGGCTACAAGTAATTTGCTCGTTTTTGAAAAAAACATTATCTTTGCGTCTTCGGTTATAATAACCGAAGACGTTTCATCTTATCTACAACCTATCGTATGGCTTTTGACAACGGATTTTTAAACAGGATGCCGCCGGTGACTAAAAACCTGCTCATCGTAAACATATTGATATTTGTGGTCATGGCAGTGATGCCGCCGGCCAAGGAAGCGCTCGTCGACCGCTATCTCGGCCTGCACTATTTCTCCTCGCCGACATTCAACATCGCGCAGCCGTTCACCTACATGTTTATCCATGCCGGATTCATGCACCTGTTTTTCAACATGTTCGCGCTCATCATGTTCGGTCCGCAAATCGAATGGTCGCTCGGGTCGAAACGCTTCCTGTTCTACTACATCTCCTGCGGCATTGGCGCCGCCCTGATACAAGAAGGCGTGTTCGCGCTCATGCTCACAAAATACACGGCCATGTTCCCGCCGGAGCAACTCGACCAAATAATACGCGAAGGGGCACGCGCGCTGTCGCAGGGCATGGACTTCTCCGACCCCACCATGTCGGCAATCAACCGCCTTGTCAACGGAGGCACCGTGGGCGCATCCGGAGCCATCTACGGCGTGCTCCTTGCCTTCGGCATGCTGTTCCCGAATTATCAGCTCATGCTCATTATCCCGCCCATGCCCGTCAAGGCCAAATGGCTCGTGGTGGGATATGCCGTTATCGAACTCGTCTACGGCGTAGGCGGCTCCTCGTCGGGCGTGGCCCATTTCTGCCATCTCGGCGGCATGGTGGCCGGCCTGCTCATAATCCTGTATTGGAAACACAAAGGACTTTTCAGAAGATACTGACATATATGACATCTTTCCGACAATACTGGCACGTGTATCTGTGGCGCGACGTTACGTCGCGGCTCATCACCGTATGCTTCTTAGTATGGACCGTAATAGGCCTGCTCTCGCTCATAGACACGCCGGCGGCATACACCGCCGTGGCATGGCTCGCCGAGCCTGCCGTGCCCGCCGCGCTGCTCACGCGCCCGTGGACAGTGTTGACCTATATGTTTGTCCACGTCGACTTCATCCATTTGATTATAAACATGATGTGGCTCATGATGTTTGGCCGCATCATGTACCACACCGAAGGCGGCGAACGCACCCTCGCCATGTATATCTACGGCGGCATCGCCGGCGCCCTCTCATTCCTCGCCTTCAATGCCGCAGCCGGCCCCACACATTCCATGCTCCTTGGAGCGTCATGCGCCATAATCGGCCTTATCGGAGCCATAACGGTGGCCATGCCCTCGCTGAAAGTAAACCTTATGTTCTTCGGAGCCGTGAATGTGGGCTGGATAGGAGTGCTTGCCATCCTCTTTTTTGTAATCATGGCCCCGTCAACCGCCGAGAGCGTGGCACATGCCGGAGGATTTGCCGTGGGAGCCGCCTACGGGCTGCTGCGCCGGCGCGGCATCGACATAACCCGCCCGATGCGCCATCTTCTCGGCTACTTCCACTCTCCGGCCACGGCATTTTCCCGCCGCAAGCCCACCACAACCAATCTCCGGGGCACCGACGCCGACGTGCTCGACCGTCTGCTCGAAAAAGTGTCGCGCTCAGGCTACCGCTCCCTCTCGGCCGTAGAGCGTCAGACCCTCTTCGACCTCACCCAACGCATGAAATAACCGGCATTTATCTATGACATATCTTAACCGGATGAATCTCATTGTTTAAATAAATATGTCACAAAAAAAAGTTAATACTTTGAGTGTAGGGACGCACGGCTCGTGCGTCCGTTGCAAAACGATATTAATTAATTATAATAATAATATTTACGCGGACGCACGAGCCGTGCGTCCCTACATAGTTTAAACATCTCTCTATCTTTAATCGTTTAGTGGCTGCTCCTTCCAATAGATACAATATTAACGCAAATCCGGCGACACATAGAGGCATAGCCTGGGATTTCGGACCGCGGCGCGGATGGTTCCGGCGATGCGTCAACTTTTTTGTGCTCGTCGTGAATGTCGTGGCGGCATTGGCTCTGCTGCTCACCGGCTACGGAGGCGTGTTCAACCCCGAAAACTGGGGCGGGTGGGTGTTCGTGCCAATGATATTCCCCGTGGTGCTCCTTGTCTCGCTGGCTATATTTATCATAGACCTGATATGGTGGCGGCGCACCGCCTTGATGCAGGGCGTGGCCCTTCTGCTGTGTGCCGGGCCGATAGCCGACTTTTGCCCTCTCAACTATCCGCGCCTGTCGATGTCGGACGAGGAAAAGGCCAACGCCATAAAAATAATGACCTACAACGTGTTCAAGTTTTCCGACTTCACACGCGCCTACGAGGGCAACGGCAACCCAACGCTCGACGCCATTCTCCGTGAGGACGCCGACATCGTGTGCCTGCAAGAATGTATGGGCATCACGCTCTCGCGCATAGGACGCTCCACGCCCGAGCAAATCGACTCGGTGTTTGCCCGCTACCCCTACGTCTACCAAGGTGGAAAAAACACGGCTCTCCTGTCGAAATTTCCCGCCGAGCCTATCCCATTGCAAATCAACTCCGACACCACCGTCCGCAACAACGGAGAGGGCGCGGCCTGGCGCGTGCACATCGACGACGACCGCATCATCAACCTTTTCAACCTCCACCTCCGCTCGCTCTATCTCACCCCCGGCGACAAAGAGCAATTCACCGGCATAGTAAAAGATATTGTGAAGCTCGACACCCTCGATATCGACGGACTCCGTTTTTTCCGTGCCAACGCAATGGCTAAAATTGCCGAAGCGGCAAAAGCCCGTGCCGACCAAATCAAGACCCTCGAAAAATACATCGCCAAATACGGCGGCAAAAACGTGATTGTGTGCGGCGACTTCAACGATGTGAACGGATGCTACGGCATCAACAGCCTCTGCCATGAGTCGCGGCTTCGACGCACCTACCCCCTGGTAGCTTTCGGCCCTACCGTCACGTTCCACGCCAACCACCTCTTTTTCCGCATCGACCATATTCTTTTCCGCGGCGACCTCGAGCCTTATTCCATATCAAGCCCTCGCATCCCTTATTCCGACCATTACCCCCTCGTTGCCACATTTATTATGAAATAAATCGCCCCACGGTGTCACAAAAATGCAGGTAATATCGTCTATCTATAAAAACACCTATTTTTATGAAAACTACAAAACTTTCATCTATCATTGCTTGCGCGGCTTTGTCCGCTTCCGCCCTATTCTGCGGATGCTCGTCTCAGTCAAGAACCCAAATCGCAGGCGAAGGCCCGATTGAAACACGCGACACCGTATTAGACCCCTTCTCATCGCTTACCGTCTCAACAGGCCTGAACGTGACATTCACGGCCTCGGCTTCCGATTCCAAACCCACGGCCCACATCTCCGCGCCCGCCTCGCTCATGCCCTATCTCGTCATGGAAGTGAAAGACGGCGCCCTTCAAATCGGCCTTGACAACAGCCATAATTACAGACTCACCAACCGCGTCGACATCTCCATTTCAGCACCCATGGCCGGCTCCTTCACCGCCACATCAGGCTCCGACCTCGACATTATCTGCTCCGACACCGCCGACGCTGTCACCCTGCACTGCACATCCGGGGCCGACATCGACATAGCCTCGATCAACTGCCAATCCATCTCCGCCCACTGCACATCCGGCGCCGATATCGACATCGCCAACCTTTCCGCTGCCGCCGCCGAGCTGGATTGCACATCGGGAGCCGACATCGACGTGACATGCGCCCGCGTCGCATCGCTCGCCGCATCGGCCACATCCGGCGCCGACATCGACATTGCCGGCAAAGTCGAGAACCTCACTTGCACCGCCACATCCGGAGCATCGATCGACGCTTCCAAAGTCGACAAAAGCACCCTCTCCAAGCAAAACATAAGCAAAAACTCCGCCGGCTCCGTCAAGATTTAATAATTCAAGACAGGAGAACAGGAGTGCGGGGAGAATCTGATTCCGATGCACAAAGCGGCAGAGCCGCTTAATACGATAGGCATGGGCGAAAGCCCATGTTTTTTTGATATGTTGTTATTCGACAGCGGCCGCAGTCGAACTTCCGAAATTGCACTAACAACACGGGCTATTGCCCGTGCCTACCGTATTCGACCGCAACTGCGGTCTACCTTGTCTTTTACGGGGTCAAACCGTAATTATACGGTGTATGCGTCTCCGTTAGGAGACAAATATTGTAGCGCAGGGCGACAGCCCTGGGGGGACGTGGATGTTATTAATTAAGTGGATGTTATTAATTAAGGTGTTGGAGCGGAGCTTGCCGGAGCGTTCGATAAATTTCGGCTTGCCCCGTAATATTCTCCTGCCTTTCCTGTTCTCCTGTCTTATTTTCTCTTTTTTCCTGCAAACTAATCGTCGGATTCGAGCGAGGCGGCTATCTGCCGAATCAACCGCCGGTTGCGCCGGTCGATGGCCAGGCCTATCGCACCGCCGGCCACTCCGCCAACTATGCCGCCCACCAGCATCGGGGTGTCAAACGACATATCCATCAACAGAAGCGCCACCACCGGTATGCAGCATATCCATCCCGCTATTTTGGCGCGGTGGCGTATGGTGTCGATGCGCAGCATCCGGCGCACGGCGTCGGCCACCGGCAGCGAGTAAAGGTCGGTGCGGGAGATATAACGGAAAAACCATATCGCGAAAATCCCCGTCGCTATCATAAACACGACATATATCACTATCGTGAGGACCGAAAGCGGCAATATCCCGGCCATAAGCAGGAACCACAGCGGCGAGGACAGCCCGACAATGCCGCAAAAACGGTAATACCTTGCCACCTGCGTCTTTTCCGAAGTGAGTTTCTGGGCACGCAGCCGGTGCATGAGCTCAGCGTTGCGCCGCTCAAGAGCGTCGATGCGCACGCTGCTCCTTTGCCAAAGGGCGCGCAGGGAGTCTATGTCGGGATTCAAATCTTGATTCATGCCTATATTTGTTTGGTGGGGTCGTTGGCCAGGCGTGTGCGCGCACGCGACAGGCGCGTGGCCACGTTTGCCTTGGACAAACCCGTGATTTCACTTATTTCTTCATAACTGCGCTCGTCGAGCCAAAGAAGCACCACAGCCTTGTCGATGGGGTCGAGCCGCCCTATCAGGCGATACATCTCGCGCAGCGCGGCCGCGTGATCGGCCGAAGAATCGTCATCGGCCACCTCCACGGCGCTCTCGATCGGCAGCGGCACGTCGTGGCGCCCGTGGCGGCGGCGAAACGAAATGCACGTGTTGAGAGCCACGCGGTAGATCCACGTCGACACACTCGCCTGTCCGCGGAAAGAGTCGATACCCTGCCAGAGATTGATGAGCGTCTCCTGGTAAAGGTCGTCGGCCGGCGCGCTTTTCGACGCATAAAGATAGCACACCTTGGCTATCACCTGCCCGTAGGCGGCAACCAGGCCCGAAAAGCGCTCCTCCTTCGTTATGTATGTGCCGGAAATTTCCATTTACAAATAATAGACGCAAAAAATCACGTAAAATTACAACAATGTCGGCAAAATTCATTAATTTTGCGCTCAATGAACACTGCCAATGTCATACGATTTGCTATTTTAGGGCTCATTTGGCTCGGACTTGTCGCCACGATTATCGTGCGGTCGGCCCGTATCACGGCTTATACCGTGTTTGTGATTATTGCGTCGGCTATAATCATTTTTGTGCCCATGTACAAAAAATATGTGAAGAATGGCAACAAACGCTGATCGCTATCCCCTGCTGTCGGGCATCGAGTCGCCGGCCGACCTGCGCGCCATGCCCGAATCCGACCTCCCCGCCGTGTGCGAGGAGATACGCCGCTTTCTCATCGACCACCTTTCGGTGAACCCCGGCCACTTCGCCTCGTCGATGGGCGCGGTGGAACTCACCGTGGCCCTGCACTATGTTTTCGACACGCCCTACGACCGCATCGTGTGGGACGTGGGCCATCAAGCCTACGGACATAAGATACTCACCGGGCGGCGCGACCGCTTTGTCGACAACCGCAAGTTCGGTGGCCTCTCGGGCTTTCCAAATCCCGACGAGAGCATCTACGACACCTTCATGGCCGGACACGCCTCCAACTCCATATCGGCAGCCCTGGGCATGGCCGTAGCCACAACCTTGCAGGGCGAGACGCCGCGACGCAACATCGTGGCCGTAATAGGCGACGCCTCCATATCCGGCGGCCTCGCCTTCGAGGGCATAAACAACGCGGCCAACACGCCAAACAACATGCTCGTTATCCTCAACGACAACGACATGTCGATCGACGACAACGTGGGCTCGCTCAACTCCTACCTCGCCCACCTCACCACCTCGCGCCCCTACAACCGCATCCGCTATCGGCTCTACCGCCTGCTGCGCCGCCTCCACCTCATCTCCGAAGGCAAAAAAGACCGCATCCTGCGCTTCAACAACAGCCTCAAAGCTCTGCTCACAAAGCAGCACAATATATTCGAAGGCCTCAACATAAGATACTTCGGGCCCTTCGACGGCCACGACATACACACGATCGTGCGCGTGCTGCGCGACATCCGCGACATGGACGGCCCCCGCCTGCTCCACCTGCGCACCATAAAAGGCAAAGGATATGCCCCCGCCGAATCAAACCCCACGCCGTGGCATGCCCCCGGACGCTTCGACCCGGCCACCGGCGCGCGCGAGGCCGAAAAAAAGAAGGACACGCCCTCGCCGATGAAATATCAGGACGTGTTCGGCCACACCCTGCTCGAACTGGCCCGCAAGGACCCGAAAATCGTGGCCATCACGGCAGCGATGGCCTCGGGCACATCCATTTCGACGATGCAGCGCGTATTCCCCGACCGAGTATTCGACGTGGGCATCTCCGAGGGCCACGCCCTCACATTTGCCGGAGGCCTCGCCAAGGAGGGCATGCGCCCCGTGGTGGGAATATACTCATCGTTCCTCCAACGCGCCTACGACAACCTTATCCACGACATAGCCATACTGCGCCTGCCCGTGACGCTGTGCATCGACCGCGCCGGCCTCGTCGGCGAAGACGGCGTGACCCACCACGGCATATTCGATCTGAGCTATCTTCGCGCCGTGCCAAACCTAATTGTGGCCGCGCCCTCCGACGCCGAGACCCTGCGCGCCCTCATGTACGCGGCCATCGGCTCAACGCCCGTGGGCCCGTTTGCCATACGCTATCCGCGCGGCTCATCCGACATCACCGCCCTGCCCTGCGACACGCCCGAGCCTCTGCCAATAGGCCGCGGACGCCAGCTGCGCTTCGGCGCCGACGCATCCATTGTCACCATAGGCACCATAGCCTCCGAGGCCGATGCAGCCATACGCTCGCTCCACTCCGCAGGCATCGAGGCCGCCCACTTCGACATGATATTCTTAAAGCCGCTCGACACCGCGCTGCTCGACCGCGCCGCCGCCTCCGGCGCGCCCGTTATCACCGTCGAGGACGGCACCGTAAACGGCGGACTCGGCTCGGCCGTGGCAGAATATTTCGCCGAAAAAGGCTACACAAACCCGCTTGTATGCCTCGGCATACCCGACCGCTACGTCACACAAGGCTCAATCGCCCAACTGCGCCGCCTATGCGGCATCGACGCCGATTCGATAGCCGTGGCCGTGCGCGAGGCCGTATTAAAATCCAAAGAAAAATGAAGATTGTAATTTCCGGAGCCGGCGACGTGGGCTCGCATCTGGCGCGTCTGCTCTCTCACGAGGACCAGGACATCCTCGTCATCGACCCCGATGCCGAGAAGCTCGAACGCCTCGACGCAAAATACAATCTTATGACCCTCACGGGCAACCCCACATCGTTCTCGACCCTGCGCGAGGCACAGGCCGACCAAGCCGACCTGTTCATCGCCGTAATGCCATCGGAATCCTCAAACATGCTCGCCTGCGCCATGGCCAAAAGCCTCGGCGCGCGCCGCACCGTAGGCCGCATCGAAAATTACGACTACATGCAGCCCATGAACCGCGCCTTTGCCACGCGCATGGGCGTCGACCAGCTCATATACCCCGAGGACCTCGCCGCCGAGCAAATTGTAACGGCTCTCGAACGCACATGGGTGCGCCATTGGTTCGAGATACACGACGGACAGATAATCGTGGTGGGCGTGCGCCTGCACGGCAACCCGCCCCTGGTGGGCATGCAGCTGAAAGAGTTTGCATCCACCAACCACTCGTTTCACGTATCGGCCATAAAGCGGCACAACGACACCATTATCCCCCGCGGCGACGACCGCATGCTCGAAAACGACATACTCTATATCACCACCACCCGCGACCATGTGGCCGACCTCCTCGCCCTTACCGGCAAGACCCCCACACGCGTGCGCCGCGTGCTTGTGATGGGTGCCGGGAAAATAGCCCGCCGACTTATCGACATGGCCGGCGACAGATTCAAATTCACAGTAATCGACCGCGACATCGACGCCTGCCGCCGACTGTCGGAACGTTGCCCCGAGGCATCAGTCTACCACGGCGACGCCCGCGACATCGACCTGTGGAGCGACGTCGGCATCGACGACATCGATGCCTTCATAGCCCTCACCGCATCGTCGGAAACCAACATCCTGGCCTGCCTCACGGCAAAAGAGGAAGGCGTGCCCAAGACCATAGCCGAGGTGGAAGACATCCAATTCATCAACCAGGCCGAAGGGCTCAACATCGGATCGATAATAAACAAAAAGCTGCTCGCCTCGTCGAAAATATTCCAGATGCTCATCGACTCCGACGACAACAACGCCCGATGCCTGGCCTTGACCGACGCCGAAGTGGCCGAGTTCGAGGTGCGCCCCGGCGCCAAAATCACCAAGACCCCCATCAAAGACGTGTCGATTCCGCGCGACATCACCCTCGCCGGGCTCATCCGCGACGGCCACGGAATGCTCGTCACCGGCGGCACGCACGTGCTCCCCGGCGACCGCGTCGTGGTGTTCTGCCTGGCCGGCACCCTGCACAAAGTCGAAAAACTGTTCAAATGATGAAAAAAAAGGAAAGCAGGTCGGTCAACTTCCCCATGGTTGTGAAAGTGATGGGGTGGCTCGTGATGATAGAAGGAGGCTTCATGCTCTTTCCCGCGGCCGCCGCTTTCTTCTTCGGCGATGCCGAATTCAATGCCTTCGCCGTATCCGCCGCCGTGACATTCCTGTCGGGATTCGCCATGACCAACGGCATACGCCCCTCGTCGACGCGCATGAGCAAGCGCGAAGGCTTCCTGCTCACAGCCATGGTGTGGGTGGTGTTCTCTTTCTTCGGCATGATGCCATTCCTGATGTCGCCCGTCGAGATATCCGTGGGCGCGGCCTACTTCGAGGCCATGTCGGGATTCACCACCACCGGCGCCACCGTAATCGACAACATCGACCGCCTCAGCCGCTCGCTCCACCTTTGGCGCGCCCTCATGCAGTGGATAGGCGGCATGGGAATAATACTGTTCACCCTCGCCGTAATCCCCATGCTCAACCACTCGGGCGGCATGCAGATGTTCAACGCCGAAGTCACCGGCATCACCCACGACAAGATACGCCCCCGCATCTCCCAGACAGCCAAAAGCCTCTGGGGCATCTACATACTCCTCACCGTGGCCTGCGCCCTGCTGCTGTGGGCCGGGCCGATGGACTGGTTCGACAGCATTTGCCATGCCTTCGGCACGGTATCGACCGGCGGCTGCTCCACCGTCGACGACGGAGTCGACGCCTGGGCCTCGCCCTACATCCTGGGCGTGGTAACACTCTTTATGTTTCTTGGCGGCGTCAACTTCACCCTCCTATATCGCGTAGCCTCCGGCCACCCCGGAGCCTTGGCCGCCAACACCACCTTCCGCGTCTACATCGGTGCCATCGCCCTATACTTCGCGCTGTTCGTAGCCGCGATAGCCTATAACGGACGGCTCGACTCCTGGCAAGACGGAAGCCTGCGCCCGCTGTTCCAAGTCGTGTCGGCCATCACCTCCACAGGCTACACCGTGGGGCAATTCTCAACGTGGGGCTACTTCACCCTCGCCCTCATGTTCCTCATAATGTTCTTCGGAGCCTGCGCAGGCTCCACCGCCGGCGGCGCCAAACTCGACCGCATGATAGTGTTGCTCAAATTCGTGCGCAACGAAATGTGCCGCGCCCTCCAGCCCAACCACGTCACCGCCGTGCAAGTCGGCAAACGCGCCGTGCCGCAAGACCTCGTCCTCAAAGTCGTGGCCTTCCTCTGCATCTACACCATGTTGATGGCCTTTGGCGGCATAGCACTCTCGGCCATGGGCATGCCAATGGTCGACGCCTTCTTCTCGTCATTCTCATGCGTATCCAACGTAGGCCTCGGCGCCTCCGTCACCGGCTACGGCGGCTCCTTCATGCTCATCCCCGACGGCGGCCTCTGGCTCCTCTCCCTGCTGATGCTCACCGGCCGTCTCGAAATCTTCACCATCCTCATGCTCCTCCTCCCCGCCTTCTGGCGCCGCTGACCCCATATATATTTAAGCGTTAATTATCGTGAATTATTCATTAATTCACGTTTTGCACGTATCTACATCTGATAGCCAAGATTACCAAACAGCAGGGACGTACGGCCCGTGCGTCCGAAAAACACACAGCTAAATCAATCGCTGTATCGGAGCGGAGCCTGTCGAAGCGTCCGATAATGTCAAAACATGCCGCGAGGCACAGCTTCGCAGTGCTTTTTTTGCCCTCATAACAGACCGGGCTTGTCGACATACTGCCTCCAAACCCGGTTATCAAAGGAATCACGGCTTCGCCGTGGCCAACTTGCTAAACTTGAATCATTAATCAAAAAATTAACGGACCATTCACGGTCATTAACGTAAGAAAGCGAATTACCGCTTATAGATTGTTTTATCCAAGGATTTGGGCGGCGTGGTCTTTGGTCTTGACTTCTTTGGGGGTGATGACGCGCTCGACGCGGCCGTCGGGCGAGATGATGAAGGTGGTGCGGAAGGTGCCCATGTATTTGCGACCGGCAAGTTTCTTCTCGCCCCACACGCCGAATTTCTCTACAAGGGCGTGGTCGGCGTCGCTGATTAGCGGAAATGGCAGGGAATATTTGGCGGCGAACTTGCGGTGCGACTCGGGCGAGTCGACGCTCACGCCGATTACCTGATAGCCGGCGGCTTCGAGCTCGGGCAGATTGTCGCGCAGGTTGCAGGCCTGGGCCGTACAGCCCGGGGTGGAATCTTTCGGATAGAAATAGAGGGCGATTTTTTTGCCCGGAAATTGGCTGAGGCGCACCTCATTGCCGTCCATGTCGCGGCCAAGCAGGTCGTCGACCTTATCGTTAACGTTCATCATAGATGGTAATAAATTTATTATTAACGTAATGTATGTCTAAATTAATGTCATCAAATTGTCGCTCTGCCACAGCCGGGTTGCATAGCTTGTGTTCCTGATACAAAAATACGAATAAGTTTCAATTATTTTAGTTAAAACGGCAAAAAGATTGAAAAATGTTAAAAACCCACTCTCTTTGCCGACAGAATGGGATTTTATTCTTACCTTTGCACATTCTCAATAGGTAACAATTTCTAATAAAGGTAAGTTTTGAACAGCAACAAGTTATATCCGTCGGCAGCGATGTCGGCAATTCCACTCACAGCTTTGCTGGTGATGATGATTGCTCTTATCATAACCCGCGGAGCCGACTGCGTGTCGCAATGGGGCCCGGTGCTCCTGCTCGGAGCCGCCTCTCTGGCTATTATCGTGGCCGCCGCTTGCGGCACTTTCCGTTTTAAAGAATTAAAAATCGGCATGACGCGCAGTGCCGTGCAGCTGCTCCCGGCAGTGCCCGTGCTGCTGTGCATAGCCATGGTGGCCTCCACCTGGATGCTTTCGGGCATCGTGCCTACATTGATTTGCTACGGCCTGGCCATTATCGACCCTCAATGGTTCCTGCTTACATGCTGCGCCGTGTGCGGCCTTGTGTCGGTGATGCTCGGCAGCTCATGGACCACGATCGCCACCGTAGGCCTCGCTTTTCTCGGCATCGGCTCGGTGCTCGGATACAGCGAAGGCTGGATTGCCGGAGCCATTATCTCCGGAGCCTACTTCGGCGACAAGGTGTCGCCCCTTAGCGACACCACCGTGATAGCGTCGAGTGCCTGCGGAGTCGACATTTTCACCCACATACGCTCCATGATGGCCACTACGGTGCCCACCATCGTTATCACTCTCGCCATCTTCGGCGTGGCCGGAGCCATGATGCACACCGGAGGCGAGGCCCACACCGCCGAAATGGCCGGACTTATCCGGCAGACCTTCGTGGTATCGCCGTGGCTGCTTGTCGTGCCCGCCGTCACCATAGCCTTGTGCGCCTTCCGCGTGGGCTCGCTGCTCGTGCTCGTGATAAGCGCCGCATTGGGCCTTGCCGCCATGTTTGTGGCTCAGCCGCAGGTGGTGGCCGAAATCGGAGGAGGTCTCGACGCCGCCTTCAAGGCCATTTTCTCGGGCACCGCCCTTGCCACAGGCAGCCCCGAACTCGACGCCCTTGCCGCCACATCGGGCATAGCCGGGATGGTGTCGACAGTGTGCCTCGTGCTGTCGGGCATGGTGTTCGGAGGCGTGCTTCTGGGCACAGGCATGATACAAAGCATCACGCGCACCCTGCGCTCGCGCCTGCGTCGCCGCCACTCGGTGGTGGGCGCCACGGTTGCCACCGGCCTCACGCTCAACGCCTGCACATCCGACCAATATCTGTCGATAATAATCGGCGCCAACCTCTACCGCACCCTCTACCGCAAGGCTTCGCTCGAAGCTCCCGTGCTGAGCCGCTCGCTCGAAGACTCCATCTCCGTTACATCGGTGCTCATCCCATGGAATTCGTGCGGCATGACCCAGTCGACCGTGCTCGGCGTATCCACGCTCACCTACCTCCCCTACTGCTTCTTCAACTACCTGTCGCCGATCATGTCGGTGGCCGTGGCTGCCCTCGGCGCCAAAATTGTGCCCGGGCTGCGCCGCCTCATCCCTTATCGCTCGCTATCAAATCATGGCAAAACAAGAATATATCGATAAAAACAAGGCCTGGCTCGCCGACAAGGCAAAAGAGCCCGGCGTGATGCCTCTCGAAGGCGGAATCTACTACAAGGTGCTGAAACAAGGACGCGGCGACGGCCGCACGCCCTCGCGCTCGTCGGTGGTGTCGGCACACTACACCGGCAAGACAATCAACGGCAAGGTATTCGACAGCAGCCGAGGCTCAACAGCCCCCGCCTTCCGCCTGCGCGACCTCATCCCCGGCTGGATCATAGCCCTTGGCCATATGCACGTAGGCGACCGCTGGGAGATATACATCCCTGCCGAAAAAGCCTACGGCCGCCTCAACCAGCCCGGCATCCCCGGAGGCTCCACCCTCATCTTCGACATCGAATTGCTCGGGGTGATGTAATCTTAGAGCCTGTCCCATAATAAATGTTAAAGCGTGGCCGGTTTATCTTTGAGCGATTTTTGTGTAACGATGAGGGAGTGTGGCGATCCACATGACCGAAGAGTTGCACGAAAAGCGCCAAAGAGAAACCGAACCTATGGTATTTTTTTACAGAATCAAGCTTTTAATGATTATTTGAGTTAATCCCTGTAAATATAAAAGCATATTTTGCATTATTAACTTTAAAAACACCGTTTGCTCCCGTCTTTTGGGCATCTTTTACGCTTCGTTTCAGTCGTGTACATCCAGTACACTCCTTCAACTCACCGAAAAATCTGCTCCAAAATCCGGGCCCCACGTTTTAACATTTATTATGGGACAGGCTCTTAATTTGCAAGGACGCTTTTATTTACTTATCTTTGTAGCCATAAACCCCTGTTTCCTGTGACTCATAGGCTTCCTATGGACCCTATGAATTCTATAATTTGATTCTTTATGGCTCGTAAAATTCTGTCCTATATGTTCATGGCCTTTGTCGCGGCCATGTTCCCGGCACGTGCCGCCCAACAGGCACTCTCCCATCTCGACGCCGCCATGACCGAGGCTTCCGAAGCCGATTCCGCCTACCTGCGCCGCATCGAGACCATCAAGGCAAGAATCCCGGAGGCTCTTGCCGACACAATGAAGCTCTATCGCATCAACAAAAATATTTTTGAACAATACCAGTTCTTCAAGGCCGACAGCGCCATGACCTACATCGACCGCAACATGGCCCTGGCCAAAGCCTCCGGCGACCCCGCCCTGATTTGGGAATGTGTCCTGCAAAAAGCCGACGTGCTTGCCCGCTCGGGCATGTTCTACGTATCGATGCGCATGCTCGACGAAATGAAAACACCTCTCCCCCGCCGGCTGCTCCCCGACTATTACCTGCTCAATTACAGCATCAGCCAGTTTGCTCAGGAATACGCCCAGGACTCGGAATTCGAAGACTATTATTTCGAACGTAAACTGGCCTACGCTGACAGCATAATGCAAGTGTCGGAACCTGCCGACTTCAACTACCGCACCGTCCACGCCGCCCTGCTCCTCGAACGCGACGGCAACTGCGACGCCGCCGAGAAATACGTCAAAGATGTCGTGGCCGACTACCGCCCCGGAACACGGCAATATTCAATACTCATGTCGCAACTGGCCTTCATCTGCGGCAGAGCCGGCGACATCGAGGGCCAGACACGCGCCCTGGCCCTGTCGGCGGCAAGCGACATATCGGGATGTATCAAGGAAAATATGGCAATGCGTATGCTCTCCGATGTGCTCCTCTCATCAGGCGACGTTGTGCGAGCCACACGCTGCGTAAACAAAAGCCTCGACGACGCCAACTTCTACTGCGCCCGCCTGCGCCACACCCAGTCGGCCGAAGTGCTCCCGCTGGTAGTGGCCGCCAACCAAAACTTGCAGACCAACCGCCAGGCCATGATGTACTATGTCCTCGCTCTCCTTGCATTTGTCGTGGCCATAATCGTGGCGTCGTACATAATAATCCGCCGCAAAAACCGCGAGCTCGGCCTCCGCAACGAAGCCTTGCAGCAAGCCCGTGAAGAATCGCTCAATGCCGCCGACCGGCTCAACGCAGCATATTCCCAACTCGAAGAAACCAACGAAGGACTGCGCCGCGCCCAGGCAAAGCTCGAAGAAGCCAACAAGGTGCAGCAGGTATACCTCAGCCAATTTATATGGCTCTGCTCATCGGCAATAAACAAAATCGACCTCTACCGCCGTCGGCTCTACCTCCTGTTGAAGACAAACAAAAAAGACGAGCTTAAAGACGCCCTCACCTCCACAAAAGAATTCAACGACATGTCGGCCGACTTCTACTGCGCCTTCGACGAAGCCTTCCTCGCCATCGTGCCCGACTTTATCGACCGCCTCAACGCACTGCTCACCTCGCCGCTCACCATGAAATCGGATGCCCCCGCCGGCCAGCTCACCACCGAGCAACGCATCTTCGCCCTGATGTGCCTTGGCATCGCCGACAACAAGAAAATCGCCGACTTCCTCCACTGCACCATCTCCACCGTCTACACCTACCGCTCCAAAGTGAAGGCAAAAGCCAAACACCCCGACAGCTTCGAATCCGAAGTAATGGAGATATAATAATGACGAATGACGAATGACAGACAGCATTTGTGTAATTTGCGGTTCCGTTTTCACGTTAATGCCCGTCAATTGTTCATTAATCTTAATTAACGGCTCATTCGCGGACATTAACGCAAAAATATTCGTGTAATTTGCGGTTCATTTTTCACGTTAATGGCCGTCAATTGTTCATTAATTTTAATTAACGGCTCATTCGCGGGCATTAACGTAAAAATATTCGTGTAATTTGCGGTTCATTTTTCACGTTAATGGCCGTCAATTGTTCATTAATTTTAATTAACGGCTCATTCGCGGACATTAACGTAAAAAATATCTCCTATCATTCCTGTTCTCATGTCTGATATTATTCTGTCAAATATTCCTGTCTCTAAATACAAAAGGCTTCCCTGCGGGGGGAAGCCTTTTGCTGTGTATGGGGGAAGGGGGATTATTCTTCGGGGCTGAGGAGCTCGAGCATCTTGATGGCTGACACGGGGATACGTGTGCCGGGGCCGAAGATGGCGGCCACGCCTGCCTTGTAGAGGAAATCGTAGTCCTGGGCGGGGATTACGCCGCCGGCGGTGACCATGATATCGTCGCGGCCGAGCTTTTTAAGCTCTGCGATAACTTGCGGAACGAGGGTCTTGTGACCGGCTGCGAGCGACGACACGCCGAGGATGTGCACGTCGTTTTCAACGGCCATGCGGGCTGCTTCCTCGGGAGTCTGGAAGAGCGGGCCCATATCCACGTCGAAGCCGCAGTCGGCGTAGCCGGTGGCTACCACCTTGGCGCCGCGGTCGTGGCCGTCCTGGCCCATCTTGGCAATCATGATACGGGGCTGGCGGCCTTCGCGCTTGGCGAATTCCTCGCACATCTGCTGGGCGCGGATGAAGTCGGGGTCTTGTTTTGTTTCAGATGAGTACACGCCTGATATTGTATGGATTACTGCTTTGTAACGGCCCACGACTTCTTCGCAGGCATCGGAGATTTCGCCGAGGGTGGCGCGGAGGCCTGCGGCCTTCACGGCGAGGTCGAGGAGGTTGCCTTCGCCAGTGCGGACACATTCGGTGATGGCGGCGAGGGCTTCTTTCACCTTGGCTTCGTCGCGATGAGCCTTAACGTCGTTGAGGCGTTCGATTTGCTCCTTGCGCACTTCGGTGTTGTCGATTTCGAGGATATCGATGGGATCTTCGTGGTCGAGGCGGTATTTGTTGATGCCCACGATGGTCTGGCGTCCGGAGTCGATACGGGCCTGGGTGCGGGCCGAGGCTTCCTCGATGCGGAGCTTGGGAAGACCTGTCTCGATGGCCTTGGCCATGCCGCCGAGCTTCTCGATTTCCTGGATGTGAGCCCAGGCGCGGCGGGCAATCTGGTCGGTGAGGGCCTCAACGTAGTAGGAACCGGCCCAGGGGTCGACTTGCTTGGTCACCATCGTCTCTTCCTGGATGTAGATCTGGGTGTTGCGGGCGATGCGGGCCGAGAAATCGGTGGGGAGGGCGATAGCCTCGTCGAGGGCGTTGGTGTGGAGGCTCTGGGTGTGGCCCAGGGCGGCGCCCATGGCCTCGATGCAAGTGCGGCCTACGTTGTTGAAGGGGTCTTGCTCGGTGAGCGACCAGCCCGATGTCTGCGAGTGGGTGCGCAGGGCGAGCGATTTGGGATTCTTGGGGTTGAATTGCTTCACGATCTTGGCCCAGAGCATACGCGCGGCGCGCATCTTGGCCACTTCCATGAAGAAGTTCATGCCGATAGCCCAGAAGAACGACAAGCGGGGAGCGAACGAGTCGATATCCATGCCTGCGTTCACGCCGGCGCGGAGATATTCCAAGCCGTCGGCCAGGGTGTAGGCCAGCTCGATGTCGCATGTTGCGCCGGCTTCCTGCATGTGGTAGCCGGAGATGGAAATCGAGTTGAACTTGGGCATGTTCTGCGAGGTGTACTCGAAGATGTCGGCGATGATTCGCATCGAGAATTCCGGCGGGTAGATGTAGGTGTTGCGCACCATGAATTCCTTGAGGATGTCGTTCTGGATGGTACCTGCCATTTCTTCGAGGCGCGCGCCCTGTTCGAGGCCGGCGTTGATATAGAAGGCGAGCACGGGGAGCACGGCGCCGTTCATAGTCATGGATACCGACATCTTGTTCAAGGGGATGCCGTCGAAAAGCACCTTCATGTCTTCGAGCGAGCAGATAGACACGCCTGCCTTGCCCACGTCGCCTACCACACGGGCGTGGTCGGCGTCGTAGCCGCGGTGTGTGGCAAGGTCGAATGCCACGGAGAGGCCTTTCTGGCCGGAAGCAAGGTTGCGGCGGTAGAACGCGTTTGATTCAGCGGCTGTGGAGAAGCCGGCATACTGGCGGATTGTCCAGGGGCGCAGGGGATACATTGCGCTGTACGGGCCGCGGAGGAAGGGAGGAATACCGGAAACATAGTTGAGGTGTTCCAGGCCTTGGAGGTCGTCTTTGGTATATATGGGCTTGACGGGAATCAGCTCGGGTGTGAGCCAATCTTCTGCGGCGGCAATGGGCTGGTGCTGAGCGCCGAAGGCGTCTTTTGTAATGTCGATGGTTTTAAAATCGGGTCTCATGGTTGTAAACTCATTGCGTTATTTGAGAAGACGGGCGTTGAAGTCACGGAGTGTGTCGAGCACGTTGCAGCGAACATGCACGAAGTCGTTGATGCCGGCGGCTTTCAACTCTTCGGTGCAGGCGGGAGCGCCGGCCACTACAAACTCGGCGCGGCCGTTGAGGTAGGCAAACGCCTTGGGAGCGAGTTCGGCATATTCGTCGTCGGACGAGCAGAGCACTATCACGTCGGCTTCTTTGGCGAGTGCGGCGTCGACGCCTTCTTCCACGGTGTTGAAGCCGAGGTTGTCGATTATCTCATAACCGGCGCAGCCGAAGAAGTTGGTCGAGAATTGAGCGCGGGCAAGACGCATGGCGAGGTTGCCGATGGTGAGCATGAACACCTTCGGGCGGCGTGCGGCGGCCTCGGTGGCCAGGCGCAGGGCCTCGAAGTCGGTGGCGGCGCGGCGCATCGACAGGCCTTGATTCTCGCCTTCGCATTTCTCCTCGCCGTCGTGGTGGCACGAGCAGGAGCATCCGCCGTGGTTCTCGATTTTCGAGGCGGCCATCTCGTTGATGTTGGGGAACTGGTTGGTGCCGAGGAGGATTTCCTTGCGGCGGGCCACGTCGGTGTGACGCTTGTCGCACGAAGCGTTCACGGCAGCCTGCACCTTGCCTGCGTCGACAGCGGCGAAGAATCCGCCTTCGCCCTCAACTTCGAGGAAGAGCTTCCAAGCCTCGTTGGCGATAGACACCGTGAGGGTCTCCACATAGTAGGAACCGCCGGCGGGGTCGACCACCTTGTCGAGGTGGCTCTCCTCTTTGAGAAGCAGCTGCTGGTTGCGGGCGATGCGCTCGGAGAACGCGTCGGGACGCTTGTAGGGAGCGTCGAAAGGAGTCACGGCGATGGAATCCACACCGGCGAGAGCGGCCGACATGGTCTCGGTCTGGCTGCGGAGCAGGTTCACGTGAGCGTCGTAGATTGTCTGGTTGAAGCGCGAGGTGGTGGCGTGCTGGTGCATCTTGGCCACGTTGATATCCTTGGGCTCGAACTTCTCCACAATCTGCGCCCAGAGCATACGGGCGGCGCGGAATTTGGCGAGCTCCATGAAATAGTTGGACGAGATGCCCATGTTGAACTTGATACGCGAGGCCACTTCGTCGACCGTGAGGCCCTTGTCGGTGAGGGCGGCGATCCATTCAGCTCCCCATGCCAGGGCGTAGCCGAGTTCCTGATAGATATATGCGCCGGCGTTGCAGAGCACGTCGGAGTTCACCGACAGCACTTTCAGCCCGGGCACGCATGCAGCCTTCTCCACCAGCTCCTTGGCGGTGTCAACGGCCCATGCGGGTATTTTCTTGCCATGCTTCAAGGCAGGGCGGAGAGGATTGTAGTCGATAGAGCCGCGGAATTCCTTTTCTGCTCCGGCAGCCTTGATATAGTCGACAAGCACAGCGGCCAGGTCGAGGGCATGACGGGGGCAAACGGTGAAATTCACCTCCACAGTCTTGATGTCGATGCCTTTGAGATATGCTGCCACGTTCTCGGCCGTGGGTTCGTCGATAGAGAAACCGAGCGATGTCACACCCTTGCCGAGCACGTCGAGAGCCAGGGCGTTGGCATCCGCTGCCGAGTCGGCCACGATGTCCTGACGCACAAACCAGTCGTTGGCTGCGCGGGTGCCGCGCACGTAGGGGTATTCGCCGGGAAGCGAGTCGGTGGTGTGAAGGCCGGCTATGTCCTCAGCGCGGTACATCGGCTGGACGTTGAAGCCTTCATTAGTCCGCCACACGAGCTTTTTGTTGAAATCCGCACCTTTGAGGTCGGCCTCAACCTTTGCTCTCCATTCCTCGGTAGAGATTCCGGGGAACATGTCGAACAGTAATTCTTTGTTTTCTGCCATAATATATAGTAAATATAAAAAATCTGAAAGTATGTGATCTAAGGCACTATGTGTTAATGATGGTTTTCGATTTTCACGGCAAAGATAAATTAAAAATCGCACTAAACCAAGAAAACCCCCTGAAAAAGTAAGGGCGCGGCCAAAAACGGCGCAAACTTCAATAAACTTTCTTTCCCGCGCATCCCCGGCAAACACTACACGCCCCGGCTTTGTTATACATTACGTTGAAATCACAAATTAATAATGATTGTATGGATAAGAAAAGACTGACCGCAGAAAACGGCCGCCCGATCGCCGACAACCAAAATGTCCGCACCGCCGGACCACGCGGACCGATGACAATTCAGAACCCCTGGTTCCTTGAGAAACTGGCGCATTTCGACCGAGAGGTAATACCCGAACGCCGCATGCACGCCAAAGGCTCCGGCGCCTTCGGCACGTTTACCGTAACACACGACATCACCGAATTTACCCGCGCGTCAATTTTCGCCGAGGTAGGAAAGCAGACGCCCTGCCTGGTGCGATTCTCCACCGTGGCCGGCGAGCGCGGAGCCGCCGACGCCGAACGCGACATCCGCGGCTTCGCAATGAAATTCTACACCGACCAAGGCAACTGGGACCTTGTGGGAAACAACACCCCGGTGTTCTTTCTCCGCGACCCCCTGAAATTCCCCGACCTCAACCATGCCATCAAGCGTGACCCCCGCACAGGCATGCGCAGCCCAAAAAACAACTGGGACTTCTGGACCCTCCTGCCCGAGGCGTTGCACCAGATCACAATCACCATGTCGCCGCGCGGCATACCCGCCTCATTCCGCAACATGCACGGATTCGGAAGCCACACTTACAGCTTCATCAACAAAGACAACAAGCGCACATGGGTGAAATTCCACTTCATCACCCTCCAAGGCATAAAGAACCTCACCGACAGCGAGGCCGAGGCCATAATAGCAAAAGACCGCGAGTCGCACCAACGCGACCTGTTCGAGGCAATCGAGCGCGGCGATTTCCCAAGGTGGAAACTGCAAGTACAACTCATGACAGAAGACCAGGCAAAGGAATACCATATAAATCCGTTCGACCTCACGAAAGTATGGTACCACAAAGACTTTCCGCTGCGCGACGTCGGCATCCTCGAGCTCAACCGCAACCCCGACAACTTCTTTGCCGAAATAGAACAGGCCGCCTTCAACCCCACGAATATCGTCGACGGCATCGGATTCTCCCCCGACAAAATGCTCCAGGGACGGCTGTTCTCCTATGGCGACGCCCAGCGTTACCGCCTCGGCGTGAACCACAACCTCATCCCCGTCAACCGTCCCAGATGCCCCTTCCATGCCTACCACCGCGACGGACAAATGCGCACCGACGGCAACTATGGCTCCACCGTGGCATACGAGCCCAACAGCGAAGGCGAATGGAGCGACACACCATCGCTCAAAGAACCGCCCCTGCAAACCCAAGGCGACGTCTACGACTACGATGAACGCGAATACGACGACGATTACTACACCCAACCCGGGAAACTATGGCGGCTCATGAGCGCCGACGATCAAAAAGCCACCTGCGACAACACAGCCGCTCAAATGGAAGGCGTGCCCCTGTTCATCAAGCAGCGACATGTGCGCGCGTGCCACAACGCCGACCCAGGCTACGGACGCATGCTCGCCGGCTCCCTTGGCATCAGCCTCGAAGAAGCCCTCGTGGCAGAAGACCCCGCCCACCCCTCCTGGGACAAGCGCGACAACATAAAAAAACACTAAGACATAACATCTCCCCCACCCCCTCCGCATCCGGCCACCCCGGATGCGGATTTCATTTTTCCCCAATCGCATTTTCTGAATTACGCCGAACTTCTGTGCATGTCTTTTCGACAGAAGCGGCAGGGCCGCTTAATATGGTAGGCATGGGCGCAAGCCCATGTTATTATGAGATGTCGTTATTCGACTGCGGCCGCAGTCGAACCTCCGAGATGTATTATAAACACGGGCTTTGGCCCGTGCCTACCATATTCGACCGCCCTGCGGTCCAATGGATGGTTCATTTTGGTTCTTTCATAGTTCATGATGGTTAGGGCCAAGCGCAGCGCACTTTCTCAAAGCACGATGGAGGGTGTATCCTTAGCGCGTGAGGCCCGGGGCGAGCACCGACAGGGCCGAGGGGGAGGCGGAGGAGAGGGCGCGGAGGGCTTCTGAGAGGGTGGCGCCGGTGGTGATGAGGTCGTCGACGATGAGGAGGTGGCGGCCGGCAAGGCGGTCGGCATGGATTGCGCGGAAGGTGCCGGCAAGAGCCTCGGCACGCTCGGCGGCATTGTGGCGCGACTGGATGCCGTGGCCGCGCACGGCGCGCAGGCCGGCCACTACGGAGATGCCTGTCACCGACGAGATGCCGCGGGCTATCTCCTCGGTCTGGTTGAAGCCGCGAGAGAGGCGTTTTTTCCAATGCAGGGGCACGGGCACCAGGGCGTCGATGCCGTCGAAGAAGCCTGTGTCCGCCATTTCCCGGGCCATTATCGCTCCGAGAGCGCGGCACTGCCGCGGACGCTTCTCATATTTGCTCTCGACGATGAGCCGGGCGTAGTCGGACGCTTTGTCGTAGAAATACCACGCAACGGCTCGCGCTACCGGGGTGTGGTGCGCGAGCCGCGAGTGGATGGTGTTAAATTCAAAGTCGGCGATGCGTGTGCGCGGCAGCTCTGCGAGGCAGTGCAGACACATCAGGTGTTCGTCATGGAGGAGAGGACGCCGGCATATCCGGCACAGCCGCGGATACGCCGCAGAGGCGATTCCGTCGAGGATGTGACTCAGAGGGTGTGCCATCGGGCCGGCGGTGTCGGTCGGTCAAGGTTAACCTTCGATAAGATTGCGGCCTGTCATTTCGGCGGGCTGCGGGAGATCCATGATATGGAGGATTGTGGGGGCCACGTCGGCAAGGATGCCGTTAGCGATGCGCGCGGAAGTGTCGCCGGTAACATATACGCAGGGCACGGGGTTGAGCGAGTGCGCTGTGTTGGGTGTGCCGTCGGCATTTACGGCGTTGTCGCAGTTGCCGTGGTCGGCGATTATTATGGCTTCGTAGCCGTGGGCCACGGCGGCGTCTGTCACCTCGCCAACGCATTGATCGACGGTCTTCACGGCTTTTTCGATAGCCTCGTAGATGCCGGTGTGTCCCACCATGTCGCCATTTGCGAAGTTTACGACGATGAAGTCGTATTTCTCAGTGTTGATGGCTTCGACGAGCTTGTCTTTCACTTCGAAAGCGCTCATTTCGGGCTTGAGGTCGTAGGTGGCCACCTTGGGCGAAGCCACGAGAATGCGGTCCTCGCCGGGGAATTCTTTCTCACGGCCGCCGTTGAAGAAGAATGTCACGTGGGCATACTTTTCGGTCTCGGCGATGTGGAGCTGCTTCTTGCCGGAGTTGGAGAGGTATTCGCCGAGGGTGTTGTCGACGTTCTCCTTGTCGAAGAGGATATGCACGCCGGTAAACGACGAGTCGTAGGGGGTCATGCAGTAATATTGCAGGTCGGGGATGGTGTGCATGCCTTGGTCGGGCATGTCGTGCTGGGTGAGCACGATAGTGAGCTCCTTGGCACGGTCGTTGCGGTAGTTGAAGAATATCACCACGTCGCCTTCCTTGATAGTGCCGTCGACGGTGGAGTTGTTGATCGGGAGGATAAATTCGTCGGTCACGTCGGCGTCATATGATGCCTGCATGGCGGCTACCATGTCGGTGGCCTGTGTGCCCTTGCCCTCTACGAGCAGGTCGTAGGCTGTCTTCACGCGCTCCCAGCGTTTGTCGCGGTCCATGGCATAGTAGCGGCCGATGATGGACGCGATGGTGCCGGTGGTTTTGGCGCAATGCTCGGTGAGGCTTTCGATGAAGCCCTTGCCGGAGCGGGGGTCGGTGTCGCGGCCATCCATGAAGCAGTGGAGGAACACATTTTTGAGGCCGTAGTGGTTGGCGATGTCGACCAGGGCTGTGATGTGCTCAAACGATGAGTGCACGCCGCCTGTCGACGTAAGGCCCATCAGGTGAAGGCCTTTGCCTGTGCGCTGCGCGTATTCGTAAGCGTTCTTGATCTGGGCGTTTTCGAGAATCGAGCCGTCGGCGATGGCCTTGTTGATTTTCACGAGGTCCTGATAGAGCACGCGGCCGGCGCCGATGTTGAGGTGGCCCACCTCAGAGTTGCCCATCTGGCCGTCGGGCAGGCCTACATTTTCGCCGGAGGCTTGCAGCTGCGAGTGGGGATATTTTGCCAGCAGGGCGTCCCAGTGAGGCGTGGGTGTCTGGGCGATCACGTCGGAGCGGGAGCCGTCGCCGATGCCCCAGCCGTCCAATATCATAAGAAGAGCTTTTTTACCCATTTTTCTATTTATTTTTTAGATTGTATCAGAAAGGAAGGTCGTCGGTGGGCTCGGCAGCCGGAGGGGGAGGAATCGAGCCGGGAGCGGCGGCCGCAGGAGCGAAGGGGTTAACGGCAGGCGCAGCCGCAGGCATTGCGCCGGGGGCGGCATAAGGCTCGGCGCCGGCCGGAGCGGCAGCGTTGGCAGGCTCGGCCTTCCAGCCCGAGATAGACACGAACCAACGGCCGTTGTATTCGCGCGAGTTAATGTCGAAATAAAGCTTTATCTCCTGGCCCACGGTGAGGGGATATTGGTCGGCGCGTTCGCCGAAGAAGTCGAAGAACACCTTCTTGGGATATGTCTCGATGGTTTCAAGCACATACTCGCGCTTTTTCCACGGGTTTCCGGCTTTTGAAGTGCCCGACTGCTCGGGGAAAGCCTGGATTATTTTACCGGTAATTTCCATAATTCGTTTTGATAATTTCTTGCAAAGGTAACAAATTTTTTGCTAACCTTCGCCCTCCCCCCTCAATTATTTCTCAACAAATTATTTACACCGAAGTTTTACAGCGTAAAAAAATCATAGGCTGCACAGGCTTCCTATGAATCCTATGCAGCCTAAATGCTTATTTCGGGGGGAATCAGAAGCCACGGAGGCCCATGACTTGGCGCACTTCGGCGAGGGTGGCGGCGGCGCGCTCGCGGGCGCGCTCTGCGCCTTGGCGCACGACGCGGCGGAGATATTCTTCGTCGGCGAGGATGTCGTTGACGCGGTCGCGGATGGGGGTGGTGATGCCGAGGATGGCTTCGGCGAGGTCTTTTTTAAGGTCGCCGTAGCGCACGGTGCAGTCGGCGTAGGCGGCGCGGTACTGCGCGGCAAGGTCGGCGGCGCCGGTGAGCTCGAGCAGGTTGATGAGGTTGGCCACAGGCTCTGATATGGGCTGGTTGGGCTCTTTGGGGCCTTCGTCGGTGACGGCTTTCATCACTTTCTTGCGCAGGGCCTTGGGCTCGTCGACGAGGTAGATGCAGTTGCCTTCCGACTTGCCCATCTTGCCGGAGCCGTCGAGGCCGGGCACTTTCACGGCGGCAGCGCCGAAGTTGAAGTTCTGAGGCTCGGGGAAGAGGTCGACGCCGTAGAACGAGTTGAAGCGGCGGGCGAAGCGGCGCGTGAGCTCGAGGTGCTGCTCCTGGTCCTTGCCCACGGGCACGAGGGTGGCTTTCTGGATGAGGATATCCACGGCCATGAGGGTGGGATATGTGAGCAAGCCGGCGTTGACGCGCTTGTTGGTGGAAGCTCCGATTATTTGCTTCTCGAAGGCTTCGTCGTCGTCGCCTTCGGCGGCGGGGCCGATGCCGAGGGCCTTGCGGGCTTTGTCCTTGAACGAGGTGGTGCGCATGAGCTCGCCGATGCCCACGTGCATGTTGAGCAGCAGGTACATTTCGGGTATCTCGGGCACGTCGCTCTGCACGAAGATGGTGGCCTTTTCAGGGTCGATGCCGGCGGCGAGGTATTCGGCAAGAATCTGCTTCACGGAGGCGTGGAGCTGCACGGGGTCGGGGTTGGTGGTGAGGGCGTGGAGGTCGGCTATGAAGAAGTTGCAGTCGTAGTCGTCCTGCATCCTCACAAAGTTGCGCAGAGCGCCGAAGTAGTTGCCCAGGTGGAGGTTGCCGGTGGAGCGGATGCCGCTAAGCACTATATCTTTTTTCATTTATGTCGGTTTTTGTTGATTATTATTTGCTTTAACGAGTATATTTCTCCGTTAATTATCATTAATTCAAGCTCGCAAGCAGGGCACGGCGAAGCCGTGATTCCTTGGATAACCGGGTATGGAGGCGAAGCCGACATGCCCGGGTTGATGACTGCGACAAACAGCACTGCGAAGCTGTGCCTCGTGCCATGTTTGTCCTAATCGAACGCTCCGACAGGCTCCGCTCCAATACCGACATTGATTCTCATCTATTCTACCCCGCATGTCGGCTTCGCCTCCATACGGGGTTAACCATAGAGCCACGGCTTCGCCGTGACTATGCCGGGTCGCTTTGTCAATCGGATGTATATCCATGCAACACTTAAATCAATTCATTAATTTTAATTGACGGTCTATTAACGATAATTAATGTGAGAAAATCTCCGAACGTCTAACGTGTGCGCAAAGTTACGAAATAATCCCGATGATGCAAAAAATTTGTCGCCCCGTGGGGCGGCCGTCAGGCCGAGGGGATGGCGTCGAGGGCTTCGAGCATACGGCGGGCGAGGTCGGTCTTCACCTCGATATGACGCTGCACGGCGGCCACGAACGAGTTAGACTCGAAGGCTCCGCGCACCATCTCGAAGTCGCGCTCCATGTCGAATTGCGTGCCGTCGGCGCCGAATCCGGTCTTTGCCGAGAGCGAGAATTCTTTTTTGGCGTCGGCGTAGACCATGTTGTCGAGGCTCACCACGCAGTCGAGCCAGCGGCGGACGATGCGGCGGATATCGTCGGCTGTGATGGTGTCGGGCCGCAGGTCGAAGTATTCGAGCATCGCGCGGTAAGCCCAGGTCCACTCCATGTCGTAGTAGGCGCGGTGGAGGCGGCCGAAACGCTCGTTGAGGGCGTCGACCGAGGCGGTGGCGCCGGTGAGCACGTCGGTGATGAGGCTGTCGATTTCATGCTTGGGGGCGATGAGGCCGGCGAGGTCGACCCATTCGCCGTAGCCCGAGGGGCAGTCGGGGGTGAGGCGGGCGCGCAGGTCGGCGTCAGATGCCATGGGGTGTCCCAAAAGGCGTTGTATCACGCTGTTGCCCAGGAATTTCACGGCGGCCATGTCGTAGAGCTCGAGGCCGCGGCGCAGAGCGCTGTTCTTTATCTTGGCACTGTGGTAGGTGTAGGCGTCGGAGGTGCGCCCGGAGACATCGCGCAGGTTGCGGAGCACCTTGATGCCGCGCAGCACTTTCTGGATGGTAAACGGGCTGAGCAGATTGTAGTTGATATGGTCGAGGCGACCTTCTTCGGGGCGGGCGTCGCGTCGCGGCCACTTCTGGGCGTCGCGTATGGTGCCCACGCTTTTGAGGTTGACGGCTGGAGCGAGGTAGGTGTCGCCCTGGCGCTCGATAAGGTAGCTGAACGGCATGTCGGAGGTGTCGACATTGCCCACGTGGCGGCCCATCACCAGCGAGAAGGCCCCGATGCGGGCGGGCCACAGGATGTAGGAGTCGGACGTGGTCTTGGCTCCGCGCTCGAGCGCGCCCTGGTGGATAGGCCCGAGCTTGTACATATGGTTGCTCTGGTTGGAGCCCGAGCCGGCGTTCATAAACGAGAATATGCCGGCGATGAGCAGCGTCGACTTGTGGTGGGTCACGGTGAAGGGCCCGGCGAATATCGAGCAGGCCTCGCCGTTCTCGCCCTGGCAGTTGCTGAAAAAGAGCGAGTCGGTGGCCGAATAGGTATGCCCCATGGTGCAGTTCTGCCCCAAGAAGCAGCGGCTCATGATGGAGCCGTCTTCTATCTTGCAGCCCGACTGGATTATGAAGTCGTCGAGAATCACGCCGTAGCCGATATGCACGGGCGACTGCTCCGTGGAGCGTATCGTGCCGTTTTTAAGCCGTCCGGCGCCCTCGATCTGGCAGCAAGGCCCGATGTTGACGTTCTTGATATATCCGGCGTCGACGATGGTCACATTCTCGCCGATGGTGCCGGTGGCCGACGTCACGCTCGCGGCATATTCGCGGGCCATCTCTTTGAGGCGTCCCACTATGTTGGGGCGGTGGCGGTACATGGCCTCCATATAGGCCTCATGAGCCGAAAGATGGTCGTGGATAGTCACTTCGCGGCCGCCCGTCTCGTTGAGCACCGACACCTCCACGCCGTTGCCAAACGACGAGGGCTTGTCGACCAGGATTATGTCGACATTCTCGATAAACGAGCCTGCGCCGATGCGGTAGTTGGCGATATAATTCTTTACATTTTCGATAAGGCAGTTGTCGCCAATCTCCACGTTGTGGAGCGTGGCCATGTTTATGCCCGATTGCTTTTTCAGGCCGCCGGGCATCTCAAACTCGCGGTTGAGGCATCCGATTTTCACCGTGCCTGAGAAGCGCGCGTGGCGTATGCGGGCAAGGTCGATGTCGGGATGCACGGTTACGCCCGCCCAATCTTCGGCAGAGCAGCCCCGCGATGTGAGGAATTCTATTTCCTCGGTTGTAAGATTGCGATAGTGAGTCATAGATTGTGATTTTTTAAGCATGCATGGTTAATCATAGGATTCCTAAAACGCCCGGGCGTGTCAGCCCCATTTTTTGAGGCGGTAGGTATATACCGGGCCGCCGTAGAGGCTCTGCCGCAGGATTATCTCCGAGCCCGACAGCTTTTCCACGTCGAGCACCGTCTTTTCGTGCGAGAACCCGAGTATGGCCGGAGGCGTGTAATTCCAGTCAATCTCGGCGGAACCATCCTCGCGGTGGGCAAAGTCAATGGTCACGGTAGAGCCGCCGTCGGTCCAGTTGGCCCAGCAAATCGCGCGGTCGAACTCGCCCTTCACGGTGATTATCTGAAACACGTTGCTCTGAAACGAGAAAAAGATATTATCCTGATAATCAGCCACCGGGGCGTCGCCTTGGGTGAGAGCCACGAGCTTCCACTGGCCAAACCACGGGCCTATGTCGCCGTCGTTGCGCGTGCAGCCCGATGCCGCGATTGCAATCAATATTGCCGAAAATATATATCTTATATAGTTACGCATAGCCAAGTGAGGTTAAATCATTTTACAAAAGTGAGCAGTCCGCGCCACGACACGCTTATGAGCGCGCCGAAATTGTCGCCATACAATTTACCCGTGTCGAAAGCCACCTGCGCCTTCACCGCCAGCCCCGGCACACGCGCCGGACGCCACACGGCCTCAGCCATCGCCGACATGTCGGTACGGGGCTCTAAGAAAGGCTGCATATAGGTGCCCCACCCTTTGCGCCACGACAGCATCACGCGCCAGTCAACCGTCGGGGCAAGCGCGCCAAGAGCCCCGGCATGGAAGCCGCGCAGGCGCGTGCACAGAAACTCATTCTGCCCGTCGAGGTTGTAGAACGGCCCCGGGATAAACGGCGAGCCAATCCCCCGGCCATACACGGCATAGCCGTTGGTGAGGAAATTGTTGTAATAATTGTCATGTCCCGTGGCCACGCCGTAGAGGTCGGAGCCGGGGCGGTCGGCCACATCCCAGTGAATCGGCCCCGACTGATTGGTGAAGTCGAGATACTCCACCACGGCGGCCTGCACGATGTGCCGTCCCTCGGCGTTGCGGAACTCGATGCCCCACAGCCCGTCGAAGCCGTTGAGGAACCCGATGCCCGAGCCATCTTCCCACGGCTTCTGCATATAAGCCGAAATCTCGATGCCCGAGCGCAGCCGATAGCGCGCCTTCACATCCCACGACCCAACATGGTTGCCCACATAGTAGGCGTCGCCGCCGCGAGGCACCAGCATGTCGACAAACGCGCGCAGGTCGGTGTCGTGGCGCGTCGCGCTCACCTCCTTGCCCGAGGCGTAGCTCACCGTAGTGCCGCCAAACTGCCCCGCGGCCTGCATGCCCAGCGTCACCGACAGCCGTTCCGACGGACGGGTGCGGAAATAGCAATACTTGTAATTATACCACCAGTCGCTGTTATAGTGGCCCGAGAAATGATTGAAATGGTCCACCACCCAGTCGGTGTCGGTCGACCGCTCATAGCCCAAGGCGCCGCAAATCTGCACCCAGCCGTTGGTCAGCGGTATATTCTGAAAATCGATAAAACCCATGCGGAAGCCAGGCAGAGGACGCGCGTTGCCCGAATACGTAAGGTCGCCGCTGCTGAGGCGGTCGTCGAGCATCTGCGAGCCATACTCCTTCATTCCCGCCGTGAGAAACACGCCGCGGTATTTCACCTCGCCGTAAAGCTGCTGAATCCACGCCGCCGACGGCCCCATCTTATTCTCCTGCCACTGCGCCGAAGCCCCGTCATATCGCCGGTAAGGCGTCTTCGTGCCCGCCCCCGCGATACCCTCGGCGCCGAAGCCCCACGAGAACCGCGCCGTCGAGTCCATCCTGTGCCACAGGCCGGCGCGCAGATACGCCCCGATGGGAGCGTTCACCGTGCCGTGAACATTCGACGCCATATAATAAGGCGCAAAATCGCCGGAGCCGGCATTCACAGCCGCCTCCCCGCGATAATCCACCGTAAACTCCGCCATAGCGCACACAGCCGCGAGAGCCATGGCCGCGGTAGACAATAATCTCAATAAATTCATATCGAAGGGTGTTTTGCGTGCAAAAATACAAAAAAAATGCTAAAATTTATGACATTCACAAAAAAATCACTACCTTTGCACCACAAACCTGCGCATGTGGCGTAACTGGTAGCCGCGTTAGACTTAGGATCTAATGTCTCAGGACGTGGGGGTTCGAGTCCCTTCATGCGCACCCCCAAGAGGAGAATCCCCCGCGATTCCCCTCTTTTTTTATCCCCCCTTATTTTTAGACAGGAGAACAGGAGCGACAGAAATTTTTCACGTTAATCATCATTAATTGCCCATTAATTAAATTTAAATTTTAGATTATTTTTTTGACTAAATCTTAATCAAAAATTAACGGCTCATTCGCGGCAATTAACGTAAAAAAATCCAACACGGCAGGAACGCGAGCCTCCGGTTTGCGCCCTCCCCGCGCATCTGCCGGTTATTGCCTTCTTCCCGAACCTTGCCTATTATATCCTACCCCAATAAGTACTCGCGGTAATTTTCGGGCGTGACCACAGCCTTTATCCCTACCGGATAAGCTGACAGAAACGAAGCAGGGAACGAAGCCTTGACACGTGGATTATATTTCATTTCAAAAATGTTAAAAATCCCGTCTGCTTCTTCGATAAGGTCGATTTCCTGACTGTCGTGAGTGCGCCAGAAATAATAGTTGCAATATGCAAGTTTGTTGTTATTATATTTGATTCTCTCTGTGATAAAAAAATTCTCCCACAGAGCGCCACAGTCCGCCCGAAGTTCAAGCGGAGCAAAATTTTGAATTATGGCATTCCTCACCCCATTGTCCCAAAACATTATTTTCTTCGATTTCTTCAACTCGTTGCGCAAATTCCTGCTCAATGCCGGCAGTTGAAATATAACAAAACATTTTTCAAGCAGATTTATATACTTCTCAACCGTCTTGGCATCAGCCCCGACAAGTTGCGCCAATTCATTAAAAGACACCTCGCTGCCCAGCTGCAACGCTACGGCTTTCAGCAACTTATCCAAAAGAGCCGATTTTCTGATGCCGTCGAGCTGAAGAATGTCTTTATAAAGATAACTGTCGGCAAGGGTGGCAAGCAACTCCTTGACCTCGCCCGGATTGGTCAATATCTCCGGATACGAGCCATATATAAGCCGCTGGTCGAGCATCTGCCGCTCTGCAATCACGCCACCGGGCATTGCCGCAATCTCGCCTGTGGAAATGGGATAAAGATAATATTCATACTTTCGCCCTGTAAGCGGCTCATTTAACCTGTTATGCAGCTCAAACGCCGATGATCCCGACACAAGAAGCTGCTTCCCCGGCCATTCCTCGACAATACGCTTCAATGTCATGCCGATGCCGTCGACACGTTGTGCCTCGTCGATAAAAATAATATCATACGGCCCCACTATCGACGCAAGCTCTTGTCTCGACGGATTTCTTAGCAGTTCTTGCAATGCCGGCTCGTCGCAATTCAGCGTTACTGCCGTCCTCTCCTCATTACTCCCTACTATTTGACGAAACAAAGTACTTTTCCCGACTTGACGCGCCCCTATCAGGATTATCGCCTTGCCTTTGAACATCCTTTGCGCCACAACGTCGCTTAATTTTCTTGGAATATACATAATCATACCATCATTAATTGTTGACAAAATTAGCACTTTATTCCACATAATCCAAATATTAAGCCTAAATTTTGGATTATAATCCAAATATTAGGCCTAAATTTTGGATTTCGCCCTCAAAAGCAACAGGTGAACACAAAACAACGACACTTCCTCCCCCACCCGTCAAAATACCAACCCGGCAGGAACGCGAGCCTCCGGCTTGCGCCCCAGCCTCTAAATCCCAAAAGACAGGAGAACAGGAGCGACAGAAATTTTCACGTTAATCATCATTAATTATCCATTAATTAAGATTAAATTTTTAGATTAAATCTTAATCAAAAATTAACGGCTCATTAACGGGCATTAACGTGAAAAAATCCAACCCATGCAGGAACGCGAGCCTCCGGCTTGCGTCCCCAGCATCTGAATCCAAAAAGACAGGAGAACAGGAAAGGCAGAAGAATTTTCACGTTAATTACCATTAATTATTCATTAATTTAAAAATTAAATTTTAATCAAAAATTAACGGCTCATTCGCGGCAATTAACGTAAAAAATTTTCCTGTTTTTCCTGTTCTCCTGTCTAAAATGTCCAAAAGCAAAATAGAATAAAAAGACGCCGGCGCTGTCCTTTTCGGGGGACGGCGCCGGCGCATGATGGGATTGGAGGCAAAATTATTCTGCGGCGGGAGCTTCTTCCTCTGCTGGAGCGGCTGCTGCTGCTTCTGCTTCGGCCTTGGCTGCGGCGAGCTCGGCTTTTTTCTTGGCTACGGCCTCGGCCTTTGCCTGGTTGCGAGCCTGCTCGGCTTCAAGACGCGATTTTGCATCGAGTTCTTTCTTGTCGGCCATGGTGGCTTTGAGCTTGTCTACCTTAGCCTGCTTGTTGGCTTTCCATGCTTCGAAGCGACGCTGAGCCTCGGCTTCGTCGAATGCGCCTTTCTTGACGCCACCCTGGAGGTGTTTCATCATAAGCACGCCTTCGTTGGAAAGGATTGAGCGCACGGTGTCGGTGGGCTGAGCGCCTACGTTAACCCAATACAAAGCCCGTTCGAAATCGAGAGTTACAGTAGCAGGATTGGTGTTCGGGTTATAGGAACCTATCCTTTCAATAAATCTACCATCTCGTGGTGCCCTGCTATCGGCGATAACAATAGGATAGAACGCATAGTTCTTACGACCATGACGTTGTAATCTGATTTTTGTTGCCATTTAATGTTGATTAGTTTGGTTTTGCATTGTTTGCGGGTGCAAAGTTACGCTTTATTTTCCAAACCACCAAACATTAGGCATCATTTTTTCAGACGCGCGGCTCTATTTCTGGGCTTTTTTCTTTTCGAGCTGGCGGTCGACGGCTTCGAGGCAGAGGTCGACTGCTTCCTCGAAGGTGTCGGCGGTCTTCGACGCCACTATGTCTTCGTGCTGGGGCACGGCCACTTTTATGGTGGCTTCCTTGTTCATTGCCGTTTCGGGCTTCACGACTTTGAGGGTGACGTCGACGTCGGATATTGCTGTGTTATGACGGGCGAGTTTTTCGGCTTTTTTGTTGATGAAGGCCGTGAGACGGTCAGCGATGTCAAAGTGGATTGCTTGGATTCTGATTTCCATGGTTGTCCTCCTTTTTTTGTGCACGCGGGTGTGCAAGTTGATAATTATGTTGAAGTTCGCTTATCGATATATGCGTATATATCTGTGTCGTGTCGAGTGATTCGTGCCCCAGCAGGGTCTTTACGGCGTTGAGGTCGGCTCCGGCCGAGAGCATGTCGGTGGCAAACGAGTGGCGTATCACGTGGGGCGAACGCCGCGCCGAGTTCACCTTGCCGTCGAGATGGCGGTGCACAATATAGTTAAGCATGCGGTATTTTATCGGCTCTCCTGTCTTTTTAACGAAGAACGCGCCGAAAGGTTCGCCGCCTTCGCCGCAATATCCGGCGCGGGCCGCGCGGTAGTCGTCAATCATCGAGCACAGCCCCGGGCCGATGGGCACGTAACGCTCCTTGGCGCGCTTGCCCAGCACCTTTATGCGCCCAGAGCGGCTGTCGACGTTGGCGTCGAGCAAGCCCGTCAGCTCCGACGAACGCAGCCCCGTCTGGTAGAGCATCTCCATAATCAGGCTGTTGCGCAAGGCCAGGAACGGGCTGTCCTCGTCGCCGCCCTCATCGAGGACGCGCTGCATTTGCGCCGGGGCTATCACCTGCGGCAGCCGCTTGGCCGGACGCGCCAGCCTCAGGGCGGCGAGCGGATTGCCTTCAAGCCCCTTGAAGCGCACCAGATAGCGGAAAAAGCCGCGCAGGGCCGAGGCCTTGCGGCGTATCGTCGCCGCCGAATGGCCCGTAGACGCCAAATGGCTCATATACAGGCGTATGTCGGCCGACGTGGCCTCCATCGGGCGCAGCTCCTCCACCTGCCCCTGCGTCTCAAACTCGGCCCACTGCCGCAGGTCGTGACGATACGACTCCACGGTATGCGCCGACTTGTTCAGCTCTATTTGCAGATATTTGAGAAAATCGTCGATGAGCATACGCCTTCACTTGCTGTTTCGGATTGCCGAATTTAGCAATATAAAACCACATATGCAAATTTTCAAGCAAAAAATTACCTTCTTCCTCCATTTTACGTCATTCTACCACTTGCCCGCCACCGCCTGTATTTCTTTTACGACAGGAGAACAGGAAAACAAGAAAATTAAATTTTGCGTTAATTGCCATTAATTATTCATTAATTTTTAAACGCGAAAATTATCGAGAGCGAAATTAACGGCTCATTCGCGGCCATTAACGTAAAAATTACTTGTCCTCCTGTTCTCCTGTCTATTATTTATTGTTCATTTCCGGCATAAGGTTGTGGCGGATGACGAGGTCGGACACGGCGGGGGCATCAGCCACATGACGCACAAGGGCGGGATCCGCGCCCACGGTGTCGCCCACGAGCTCGCCCTGGTAGGTGAAGGCGAAGCCAAGATTTGCCGAGGCCGGGAAACCCATGCCGGGATACGCAAGCGGCAGGCGCAGCATCTCGCGCAGCGTGGAATACACGTCGGCCTGCCCCATCACCGGCTCGTGCACGCCGCTACGGCCGCCATTCACCACTATCAGCGGCACATAGCCCTCCGGAGCCACCACGCCCCGGCCCGCGGGATGGGCAAGCATGTCGGGGCGGTAGGCCGCCAGCCCCTCATGGTCGCCCACTATCACAATGGCCGTCTCCGAGGCGTCGGGGCGGCCGCGCAGGTAGTCGACAAGCTCGCCAAGGGCGCGGTCGGTGAAGCTCACGGCAGTGAGATAGTCGGCCATCTTCGGCGGATAGTCGCCTTGCAATTTTATCGTCTTCAACTCCTCGGGGATGCGGAACGGATTGTGCCCCGTATAGGTCACTATCTGCACATACCCGCTCTTGCCCTCGGCAAGCACCTCGCCCGAGCGGAAGCGGGCCACGGCCTGGTCGACAAGGGCACGGTCGCTCAGCCGGGCCGGGCGGCCTATCATCTCGCTCCGGTCCCACGACTGCTCCATGCGCAGTGAGTCGATGCCGAAGGCCGAGGCCACGCGCGCCTGGTTCCACGTGGCAGGCTTGTCGCCTGACATGAGCCATGTCTCGTCCCCCGCGAAAGCCTGCGGGATGGCATGATACCGATTGTCGGCAAAGCGCATGGCATACACGAAATTGCGCATCGGATACATGCCGGCGAGCATCAGCAGCTGCCCGTCGATGCTGTGGCCGTTGCCCACCTGCGAGAGCACATGCGGAGCGTACCACACCGCCGAGTCGCCCACAAGCCGCGTAAGGTTGGGAGCCACCTCCTGCCCCTCGAGCCTAAGCCCGATAGGCCACGATTCCAGCGACTCGCATATCACCACCACGAGATTCCGAACCCGCGGCCCCGCGCTGTCGGCGGCGGCATATCGCGCCAGGAAACGCTCATGGTCGGCCATCCACGCCTCCACAAAGGCACGCTCGCCGTCGGTAATCTCGGAGTGCGACTCCATGAGCTCGGCCGCCACCGTGCCCGGTATGGTATATATCACGGCCGGCGTGGTGGCATAGTAACACTCCTGGCGCAGACGCCCCACATGCGAGCGCAGGCCGCCATGACAGAGCGCGACGCCTGTCGCAACTGCCATAAGTAACAGTAGAACAATAAGATACCCCCCCCCATTAACATTTGTCGGTTTTACCCTCGGCCCCATCGCCACAGGCGCAAGCAGAGCTATGGCAGGCAGCACGAAATCGCGCAAGCGCAACGTGTCGAGTATGCTCGCCGTGAAATCGGCCACATTCCCCGCCAGCATATAGCTCGGAGCCGGAATGGAATTGAAATACGTGCGGCAATAAATCAGATTCGCCATCATCACCAGCGACATCGCAAGCAGCACCGTCATCTGCATCCACCGCCTGTGCCACAAAGCCGGCAACGCCAGTACCGTGGCCAAAGCAAGGGCATTGACATACGTGCCCGCGAACCCCAGGCCACGAAACGTAGTCTCGTAGCACCACAGCAAGTCAAACGCCAGCACCAGCGCCAGGGCGGCAAGCCATCCGCCGGCAAACCCGCGGCCCCACAGCCGCCTCACTTTCTCCATCAATCGATTCATTTTCAGCATAGATATTTAATACTCCTGCAAAAACACAGGCAGGAGAACATATATTTTTTTAGACAGGAGAATAGGAAAGACAGGAGATTTTTTTTACATTAATGCCCGCGAATGAGCCGTTAATTTTTGATTAAAATTTAATTTTTAATTAATGATAATTAACGTAAAAATTCTTGCGCCTCCTGTTCTCCTGTCTTTTACCGGATTGTGCATTGACCGAAAAGCACGACGAAACCGCAACCCGGGTGCGGGTCGCAGTTTCGCGTATATTTTATGGTGTTCCTATGGCGGCGGATTGTGTCCCCCGACCGGCTTCGGGACCGGGTTTTATTCTTCTACCGAACGAAGCTGCTGAACGTAGATGGCTTTCATCATTTTCTTGCGGTTTACAACCGAGGGTTTCTGGAAAGCCTGGCGGCTGCGAAGTTCTTTCACGATGCCGGTTTTTTCAAATTTGCGTTTGAATTTTTTGAGAGCTCTTTCGATGTTTTCGCCTTCTTTTACTTGTACGATAATCATATTCGGAGTAAGATGTTGAGATTTTTTGTTCTATTTTTTATAATTTGCGACCGCAAAATTAAGCATTAATTTTCATTCCGCCAAACATTTCCGTCCTTATTTTTTATTTTTTCGGCGTTTCGTCATTTTTTCCTGCCCATTGTCAGAATATTTTGAGGAACCACGTGGAGATGAACACGTAGATTATCAGGCCGAAGATGTCGTTGGAAATCTGGATAAAGGGGCCGGTGGCCAGCGCGGGGTTGATGTGGAGCTTCTCGAGGCTAAGGGGTATGACCGTGCCGAGGATAGTGGCGAACAGGGCCACTACGAAGAGCGACACCGTCACCGACAGCGTCACGGCATACTCGCCCGGCAGGAAGATAAGGTTGTAGACGAGCATCACCAGGGCTATCACCGAGGAGTTGAGCAACCCGATGAGGAATTCTTTCCAGAGCTGGCGTCCGAATTCTTTTATCTCGAGTGAGCCGTTGGCCAGCGACTGCACCACTATGGCCGATGCCTGCACGCCCACGTTGCCGCCCGTGCCGCCGATGATGGGGATAAACAGCGCAAGGGCCGTCACGGCTTGCAACTGGGTCTCGAATCCGGCAAGGATTATCGAGGCGAGGATACCCGAGGCTATGCCGATGAGCAGCCAGGGGATGCGCGCCTTGGTCTGGGCCAGCACGGTGTCGTCGGCGTCGATGTCGGTGGTGATACCCGATGCCAGCTGATAGTCGCGTTCCGACGATTCGCGCACCTCGTCCATCACGTCGTCGACAGTGATGCGCCCCACCAGGCGGCCTATGGAGTCGACCACGGGCATGGCCACAAGGTCGTACTTCTCGAAGTCGAGGGCCACGTCGTCGATGGGCGTGTCGGTCTTCACGGAGGCCGGGTCGGTCTCCATCACGTGCTTTATCTTCGACACCGACGGGTCGGTGATGAGCTTTTTCAGGGGAAGCACCCCGCGCAGGCGTTGCTCGTTGTCGACGACGTAGACATAGTAAATCTCGTCCATCTCCTCGGCTTGCAGGCGCATCTGCTTGATGCACTCGGGCATCGACCAATTTTCGTTCACCACTATCATCTCGGTGCCCATGAGGCCGCCGGCGGTGTCCTCGTCGTATTTGAGCAGGTCGATGATGTCGCCGGCCTGCTCCATGTCGTCGATATGGGCGAGAATCTCGTCGCGGTCCTCCTCGTCGAGCTGCTGGATAAGGTCAACGGCATCGTCGGTGTCGAGGTGGTCGATCTGCTTGGCGATTTCCTCGGCGGGCATGGCCGAGAGGAGCTTGAGGCGGTCGTCCTCGTCGAGCTCCATGAGCACATCGGCAGCTGTGTCCTCGTCGAGCAGCTTGTAGAGAAACTCGGCTTCGTCGAGCTCGAGATTCTGGTATAGTTCGGCAATATCGGCCGGGTGCAGTCCGTCGAGTTCGGCCCGGGCCCGGTCCACATCCTTGTCTTTGATAATCTTGCGGATATGTTCCAGATATTCGTCGGTATATTCTTTCATTGCCGTTTATTCTGCTTAATACGTGAATTCGTGTATCGAATATTCGAATACTCGAGTATTCATCAATACATTATTTAATCCCGTGGCTGGCGGGCTTGCTCCACCAGGGCGGTGAGCTCGAAAAATTGCTCCACGGAGAGCTGCTCGGGGCGCATCGCCAGCAGAGGACTCTCAGGCAGGGGCGCTCCCGGGGGCAGAAGGCCGCGCACGGAGTTGCGTATTGTCTTGCGCCGCTGGCCGAAGGTGGCTTTCACCACCGTGCGGAACAGGGCCTCGTCGCAGGGAAGCGACTGCCGGCTGTTGCGTCGCAGGCATATCACCCCCGACTTCACCTTGGGCGGCGGGTTGAACACCGACTCGCTCACCGTAAAGAGATATTCCACGTCGTACCACGCCTGCAACAGCACGCTCAGTATGCCACGCGTGCGCCCTCCTTCCTTGGCCGCCAGTCGCTCGGCCACCTCGCGCTGCAACATGCCCGAGCACAGAGGGATGCGGTCCTTGGCCTCGAGCACGCGGAAAAATATCTGCGAACTTATATTATAAGGATAGTTGCCGATGAGGCAGAACGGCCCGCCGCCAAAGAGCCCGTCGAGGTCCATGCGCAAGAAGTCGCCCTCGATGATGCGCCCGTCCAAAGCCGGGAAATGCTCTTTGAGATAGCCTACGCTCTCGGTGTCGATTTCCACCACCTTCACGTCGGCATGGCCTTCGAGCAGATATTGCGTGAGCACTCCCGTGCCCGGGCCGATTTCCAGCACGGGCAGCGTGCCGGCATCGTCCAAGGTTGCGGCAATGCGCCGCGCCACCGACATATCGGTTAAAAAATGCTGTCCGAGGGCTTTCTTAGGCTTTACTCCGTTCATTTGAGGCGTCGTTTAATTTGTTTGCACCTGCAAATTTACACTTTTTTCCCGAGAAACCAACATAAATCAATGCACAATGCTCGATGCACGATGCACAATCGGGCTACGCGCTGAAAACCAATCGTGCATCGTGCATTGTGAATTGTGCATCGGTCAGAGGGAGCGGCCGACGGCTACGGAGGAGCGGTCGTAGGGCTCGACAGGGCCGGTAATGGTGAAGGAGCCGGAGGTGAAGGCTCCTTGCACGTTGACACGCGCCTGTGCCGAGCGCGCGGGCAGGTCCACGAGGATGCGGCACACGCCCAGCGAGGTGCCCATCGAATATTCCCACTGGCGGTTGCCCCGGCGGTCGACGCTGTGCTTGCGCAGAGTGAGCGTGCCTTCGAGGGTGATGCCGCCCAGGCCGTTGGCGCCGGAGCGTATGCTGTGGTTGGGGGCGAGCTGGAACATGGCGTTGCCCGAACGCGCGCATATAAAGTTGGTCACTTCGTTGGTGACGCTGTTGACCCTCCCCGAGCCTATCTGCAACGAGCGCGCGGGGATGAGGAAGGTGCACGAGTCGAGCCTTGCCGAGGCCAAGGCGTTGGCCACCGAGTCGACAAGTTCGCGCCGGGCCTTGTCGGCGGCGCGCTGCTCGGCGGTGAGCGGCGAGGAGCATCCCGTGGCTAAGGCTGCGGCTGCTATTATGGCTAAAAGGATTTTTTTCATTTTTCGATTTTTTGATTTTTCGATGGCTCGATTATTCGAGAAGTCGAGCATTCAATTATTCGATTGTTTCACTGCGGGTTGTAGCCCGAGTCCACCAGGGTGCTGGCATAGCCGTAGAAAGCCGGGGTGAGCAGATACGACAGGGGCGTGGCGGGATGCTCGCCCACATACGACTTGACCATGCTGTATCCGATATAGCGGCCGAGGCCACCGGGGGCGCGGCCGCCGTCGAAGCCCGTGCGGGCGCCGAGGTCCATGATGGAGCGTATGTCGGCGGGGTCGGCGGAATAGAGCAGGCCGGGGCGCAGGCCGAATTCCTGCCACAGGCGCGCCTCGTTGGCTTCGAGATAGTCGACTTGGGCTTCGGTGAGGCCCAGGGCGCGGTCGAGGCGGCGGCTGCCGAGCAGCTTCATCTGCACGTAGGCCACGGCGCCGTCGTATAGCATATGCTCGAAGGCGCGGCCGGTGGTGGATGTGTATGGATATGCCGAGCGGATTATCCCAGAGGCCAGGTCGGCGCTCAGGCGGCCTGGCTCTTTGAGGGCGCGCTGGTAGGGCTCGAAGTCGGAGTATGCCTCATAGCCGGGGCCGAGGTAGTGGTTGAGGGCCACGAACACCACCGAGTCGCGCAGGGCCATGGGGCGATACGACGGCCACGTCACCGCCGTGACCCGATAGCGCGGCAGGGCCACGCCTTGCTTGTCGGCGGCGGCATATAGCTGTCCGAGCTTCGACTCGAGGCGGCTGAGGTCGGGAAACACCGAGTCGACGGCTCCCTGGAAGAAGCCCGTGGCCGTGCTTCCGCTCCATGCCTCGGCGGTGGCCGAGGGCGAGGCCAGGCTGTCGCCGGTGAGGGCGGCCAGGGCGACGAGCTCGGGGGCGTTGGCTGTCAGGGCGGAGTCGCGCTCGGCAGCGTCCATGCTTCCGTAGGTTGCTATCATGCGGTCGAGCCGGCCCACGGGGTAGGGCTCGGAGCCGGAGCACCCGCTCATAAGGGAGGAGAGAGCGGAGAGCGCGGCGAGGGCGGCTATGCTATATAATATATAATATGTCGGTCGTTTCATTTCTGCGTTCAGTTCACTACATTCTGCGGCCGGCCTTGGAGGAAGGCGGCGAGATTGGCAGCCGACACCTCGAGCAGGCTGCGGCGCGCCACATCCGACTGCCACGCCACATGCGGCGTGATATAGCAGCCCGAGCACGAGAGCAGGGGCTCGTCGGAGCGGGGCGGTTCTTGGTCGAGCACGTCGACGCCGGCGGCGTAGAGGCGGCCCGAGTCGAGGGCGCGGGCCAGGGCCGTGGAATCGACGAGGCCTCCGCGCGCGGTGTTAATCACGATGGCCGAGGGCTTCATCAGCGCCAAGGTACGGTCGTTGACAAACCGGGCATTTTCTTTGGTGAGCGGGGCGGCGAGCACCAGGATGTCGGCCTCGCGGAAAAGCGTGTCGCGGTCGACGGCCGTGATATATTCTGGCAACTCATATTGCATCTTCGAGGTGAGGGCCACGACGCGCATCGAGAAGGCCGAGGCTATCTTGGCCACTTCCTTGCCGATGTTGCCAAGGCCGTAGATACCCATCGTAAGGCCGGCCAGCTCGATTATGGGCGTGAGGCGGTAGGAGAAATCCTGGCAATGCTGCCATCCGCCTTTTTTCACCGACGTGGAGTGACGCCCCACATGGTTGGCGATCTGCAAGATATGGGCAAACACCAGTTGGGCCACCGAGTGGGTGGAATAGGCGGGCACGTTGCACACGTCGATGCCGGCGCGGCGGGCGGCCACGATGTCGACATTGTTATATCCCGTGGCGAGCACGCCGATAAAGCGCAGCGACGGCAACGCTTCTATGGCTGCGGCGTCGAGCACCACTTTATTGGTGAACACGGCATCGGCTCCGGCAGCGCGGGCCACTACGTCGGAGGGCGCGGTGCGGTCGTAGACGGTGAGGTCGCCCAGGGCGGCGAGCGCGTCCCACGACAGGTCGCCCGGATTGGCGACATATCCGTCGAGCACCACTATCTTTGGCTTCATTTCGGTAAAACGGTTTAATAGGTTACATTTTGCGATAAACGCGGCCGAAAGTTACGGCTTTTGCAAATCATAACAAACGAAACGCCAATTTTTCTCGCTCTTTGTATCTTTTTTGTAACTTCCCCCCTCCGCTGCGCGGTGCCGGGAAAAGTTATAGAATAAAAAAAACAGGAATCTTAGGGAGCATAGGCAGCCTAAGATTCCTGTAATTATTTTAATGATTACTCTTTTTTAGTAGCGCACTTTTTCGGCTTTGGCGCCGGTGCGGCGGATGTAGAGGCCGGGGGCGGTGGGCTCGCCGGGGAGGCGAACGCCTTGGATGGTGTAGTATTCGGGTTCGGAGTCGGGAAGTTGGGTAGTTGGGTAGTTGGGGAGGGCGGTGGTGACGGGGGTGTAGTATTCGCCGGTGAAGCCCGAGGCGTTGTAGATGCCGTTGTGGACGAACTTCTGGTCGGAGGTCTGCTTGCCGCCGCCGTTGTGGAAGATAATCATGGGGTTGGCCATGTCGTGGTTGGCGCGGTAGGTGTAGCGATGGAGGGTGCCGGCGCGGGAGACGGTGACGGTGGAGGAGGTAACGTCTTGGCCGGGCCAGGGGCCGGTGAAGGCTTTGTCGTCGCGGTGGTTGTCGTCCCAGGCGTAGGCGCGCACGGTGGTCCAGTTGGAGGCCGAGTTGTCGAAGTAGGCGGTGTACTCGGTGTAGAGGGGCACGGAGGTCTTGATGTAGGTAAACGATGCCGTGGCGGTGCCAACCTGGTTTTCGGCGTAGGCGCGGATGGTGGTGGTGGAGGTGATGGTGATGGGGGCGGTGTAGGCTTTGCCTGCGGCGGGGTCGGAGCCGTCGGTGGTGTAGCGCAGGGTGGCGCCGGATGTGGCGGAGAGGGCTACGGTGAGCTCGTCGTTGAACATGGTGCCGGTGGGGTGCGACGCTTTGATTACGGGTGCCGTGGGCGCGAGTTCCACTTCGATTTCTTTGGCCGAGGCTGCGCCGTCGTATTCGTAGTAGACGTCGGAGGTGATGCCGGTGATGTTGGCGGTCTGCTGGCTGCCGTTGTTGAAGATGATGCTGAGGCTTTCTTCAACGTCGGGGAACGACATGCGGTAGAATGTGCGTCCGTCGATTACTTCGGTTTCGGACATGCGTGTGCCGGGCCATGCTCCGGCAAATTTGTTGTCGCCTTCCCATGCGTAGATGTTGGGGGCGGAGGGGGCGGTGACGTAGACGGTGATTACTGCGTTGGGGTCGACCTTGCGGTAGGTTTCCTTGCCTGTGTAGGTGTCGGCTCCCCATGTCACGGTCACGCTCTGGCCGAAGGCCATGTCGGCTCCGATGGTGAATGTGGATTCACGGCCGGGCGTGAGGGCTACCTTGTTGCCCAAGCCTATCTGATACCAGCCTGTGGAGGCGGCTTCGGAGAGGGAGGCTGTGACGGTGAGCGTTTCGGTCTTGAACGATGTGGAGGCGGGGGTGAAGGTGACGCGGGGCGAGCCTACGGCGTCGTCGGAGGTGTAGTAATGCGACGCACCGGGGTCGGTGAACGTTACGTCGCCGCCGTGGGCCACGGGGGCTGTGGTGTAGATGAAGCGGCCGTCTTCGCCGATTTTGCCGCCTTTGTAGTCTTTTACCACTACGCGGAGCTGGCCTTGGGTGGCGGGTGCGTCGACGGTGAGTGTGCCGTCGGCTCCCACGGTGTAGGCGCGGCCGGTGGTCACGTCGGTGTATTCTCCGGCAGGTACGGCGGTGAATGTGGCTCCGCCGTTGATGGCGACGAGGGCGTAGGAATCGGCTGTGGCGCGCTTGTAGGCAAGGCCGGAGGCCGACTTGCAGCCGTCGAAGGTGTATTGGCCTCGGCGCAGGGCGGGCACGGCGGCGCGGATGAGGTTGAGGCGACGCACGTGCTGGGCGAGGTCGGCGTTAAGGGTCTCGGCCACGTTGCCCGAGGCGGTGTATTGGCCGAAGTCGGAGGCTGTGACTGTGCCTTCGAGGTAGTGGCCGAAGTAGGCGCGGCCGGTGTTCTTGACGGGGGTGTCGGTACCGCCGCCGTCGACTTTTGCGCCTTTCTGGAATTCTACTTCGGAGCCGTAGTAGACGCAGGGGATGCCACGGAATGTGAACATGAGGGCGAGGTTTTCGGCCCACTGGGCTGTGCCGCCGTTGAAGCGGGTGAGGTCGTTGGGACCGGGGCAGTAGTCGTGGGAGTCGACGTAGGTGACGAGGTAGGATGCGTCGTTGTAGTATTTGTCGCCGCCTTTGGCGAGGTCGACTACGTATTTGGCGTTGTTGAAGCCGTAGTGCGAGGGGAAATCGATGGTGGAGAATCCGCTATATTGGGAGTAGTCGGGCTGGTGCCATGCGCCGTTTTTCATGAGCGCGTTGTCGGATGTGGGCATGGCAGTCTTGTCTTCTTGCTCGCAGAGGGCCATGTTGCCGGGGCGTGCTTCGTCGTCGCCCTCACGCACGAAGATGTTGTCCCAGAATGTGGGGTCCCAGTTCCATTGGTCGACGAGCGCGGGGTCGGATTTCCACTGGTAGTAGTAGCTCGACAGGGCGGGCTGGTCGCGGTAGGTGACGGTGCCCTGGTAGCGTTGGCAGCATTCGCCGAACATGAAGAAGGGGCCTCCGTCGCGCTTGTCCTTGTATTTGTCGGCGAGGGCCTGGAATTGGGGGATGAAGGCGGTGTTGAAGGTGAGGCGGGCGATGTGGCCGGTGGTGTCGATGCGGAATCCGTCGACGCCCATCTCGATGAATTTGCCGTAGCAGCGCACGAGGTATTCAGACACGGCGGGGTTCTCGGTGTTGAGGTCGACGCAGTCGCCGGCTATCTGTCCCCACCAGCGTGTGGGGGCGTCCCAATTCCAGCCGTTGCCCACGTGGTGGTAGTAGTTGTGGCTGTCGTGGTTCTGTCCGTCGGTGTTTTTGAGGTAGGGGAAGCGGGCGTTGTACTGTCCCTTGCCGTCGAGGTCGTTATAGTTGGAGGGGAGCAGGTCGTAGTTGGGGATGATGGCTGTGGCGGGGTTTGCCTGGTCCTTGATGTTCTGGCTGCGGTAGAACAGCTCGGTGAGGCCTTTCTCGCCGAAGTTGCCGGTGTGGTTGAGCACGATGTCGAGGATTATCTTCATGCCCTTGGCGTGTGCGGCGTCGATGAGGTCCTGGAAGCGGACGTCGGACGATGAGCCCCATTCGGTGCGGCTCTCGTAGCGGAGGTCGACGTTCTGGAAGTCCATGGCGTGATAGCCGTGAAAGTCGGTGCCGGAGCAGTTCTGCACCACGGGAGTAATCCACACGGCGGTGAAGCCGAGGGCCTTGATGTAGTCGAGTTTTTGGATAAGGCCTGCGAAGTCGCCGCGCCAGTCGGGGTCGTTGTTGGCTATTTGCACAGCCTGCCAGTCCCAGCCGCATACGTTGTTGGCGGGGTCGCCGTCGTAGAAGCGGGTTGTCATGACGAAGTAGATGGATTCGTCGCGGAAGTCGTCGCGCGCGGAGTCGAAAGTGGCGGCGTCGGCATGGTTTCCGGCAAGCGCGCACGCGAGCATGGCCGGAAGCCATTTCCTGAATTTTTTCATGATAAATAAAGCAAGAAATTAGTAAGTATGATATTATATTAGCCTCCCCTCCCGGGGATTTGATTGGCTTTCGGCGGCAAATTTAACTAAAAATTTCTTAATAGAGTAAAAAATGCCACAATTTTTCCATTTATTAGACAGGAGAACAGGAAGGACGGGAGTTTATTTTACGTTAATGGCCGCGAATGAGCCGTTAATTTTTGATTAAATCTTAATTAATGAATAATTAATGATAATTAACGTGGAAATTCTTGTGCCTCCTGTTCTCTTGTCTAAAAAAAAGCGGAGCGCGCCCGAGGGGGCACGCTCCGGTGTAAGATTATAGGAGGCCTAAGAAGCCTAGGAAGCCTATTTATTTCTCAAGCCGGAGGCTTGAGTTCCTACCTACTATGCTTATTCGAATTCGATGAGGACGGCGTCGGTGCCGACGATTTGGTCGGGACGGACGAAGACGCGCTTCACTACGCCGTCGCGGGGAGCGGTGACGTCGTTTTCCATCTTCATGGCTTCGTAGACAAGGAGGGTCTTGCCTTTGGTGAAGGTATCGCCGGCTTTTACGTTTACTTCTATTACGCGGCCACCCATGGGGGCTTTGATGGTCTCGCCCGTGATGGGAGCTTCGTCTTGGGCTGCGGCTTCTTCTTTTACTTCGGCTGCGGCAGGACGGCTGGCTTCGTATTCTTCGGTGCGGCGGCGGCGCAGGAAGCCGTTGGCTACGGAGGGAAGAAGCTCAAGGAGCAGTTCTTCTTCTTTGTTGGTGGCCAAGGGCTTGCCTCCGAGGTCGGGCAGGGCGGGGTTCTCGGGCTTGCGGTAGGAGTTGACGTCGTAGGGTGTCTCTACGGGCGAGCCGGTGATTTTTTCGCGGAAGGCGGGGTCGACCGGCACGGGAGTATGGCCGTATTCGCCTTTGACGAGGGCTATGAATTGGTTGGAGGGGTTGGAGTAGTCGGGGTTGCCTTTCTTGCGGTCGAGGGCCACGGATACGGCTTGCGAGCCTACAATCTGGCTGGTGGGTGTGACGAGGGGCACGAGGCCTGCGTCGCGGCGTACCATGGGGATGAGGCGCATGGCGTCGTCGAGGAGGTCTTCGGCGCCGAGGGATTTGAGCTGGGCCACCATGTTGGAGTACATGCCGCCGGGCACTTCGGCATCTTTGACGAGGAGGTTGGGTTTGGGGAATCCGAAGTAGGCTTCGATGGCGTGGCATGCTTCGAGCAGGGTGTCTTCGTCGCCCGCCTTGGCTGCTGCTACGGCGCGGTCGAGCTGGGCTTCGATTTCGGCGGGGAGGGTGTCGGCCAGCGGGTCGAAGGCGCGGGGCATGCGGTCGGCGTTGAGGTCGAAGGCTTTAAGGGAATGGCGGGCGTCGAGCAGGCGGTTGCGGATTTCGCCCACGGCTTTCATGTCTACGTCGAGTTCTACGTCCATGCGCTTGGCAAAGAGGTAGACGAGCTCGATGGCGGGAGCGGCGGAGCCTCCACCAAACCACCATATGTTGGTGTCGAGGATGTCGACGCCGTGGAGAATTGCCATTACCGACGAGGCGAGGCCGTAGCCCGGGGTGCAGTGGGTGTGGAAGTCGACGGGGACTGTGAGGGCTGCTTTGAGCTTGGATATGATTGAAGCGGCGCGCAGGGGCGACACGAGGCCCGCCATGTCTTTGAGGGTGATGATTTTGGCGCCGAGGGCTTCCATCTGGCGGGCTTTGTCGACGAAGTATTCGTCGGTGAAGATTTTTTCGGGCTCAGCGGGCTTTTTGCCGAAGAGGCGGGCGAAGAATCCTTTGGGTGCTTCGGCGGGCTCGGTTTTGGGGTCGACGGTGTAGCACACGGCTCCGTCGGGGATGCCGCCGAGGGTGTTGATCATCTTTATGGAGTCGCGCACGTTGTCGATGTCGTTGAGGGCGTCGAAGATGCGCATCACGTTGAGTCCGTTGGCGATGGCTTCTTTGTAGAATCCTTCGAGGACGCTGTTGGGGTATGGCACGTAGCCGAAGAGGTTGCGGCCGCGGGAAAGGGCGGAGAGGAGCGACTTGCCTTTCATCACTTTCGACACAGAGCGGAGGCGGTTCCAGGGGGATTCGTCGAGGTAGCGCATCACGGAGTCGGGCACTGCGCCGCCCCACACTTCCATGATGTAGAAGCCGGCATTCTCGTAGTAAGGGAGAAGTTTGTCGATTTCGGCCTGGCTCAGTCGGGTGGCGAAGAGCGATTGCTGGCCGTCGCGGAGTGTGAGGTCGCGGATTTTAAGTTTTCGATTAGCCATATTTATATAAAGTATAAGGTATGAGTTGTAAAGTATAAGGTGGGAGGTGGCAGCAGGAACTCTAACCGCGAAGCGCTTTGCCACAGGCAAAGAACCCTCCGGCTTGAGGTTTTTTTTCACAAGCCGGAGGCTTGTGTTCCTACATTCCTACATCCTAATGTCGCAAAATAAGGAAATATTTCCGTAATTACCAAATTTTTTTTGGCAAAAAAGCAGACGTGCCCGAAAAAAGGGTTTTCAGGCACGTCGTTTTAAGGTTTTTGATTTTAAGCCGAGGGCTTGGATCATGCGGGGGGGTTGATGGCGCCGGTGGGGCAAACAGCCTCGCAAGAGCCGCATTCGATGCACTTGTCGGGGTCGATTTTGTAGATGTCGCCTTCGGAGATTGCTTCAACGGGGCATTCGGGCAGACATGTGCCGCAAGCCACGCAGATGTCGGTGATAACGTAAGCCATGGTTGGTTTTTGTTTTAGAAATTATTTTACGAAATTAGTTTTGTGGATGCAAATGTAGGCATAATTTCGTAATTGGCAAAATTTTTTTTTCAGCAGGGTGAGTGCTGGGTGGGTATTTTAGGATTCCTAGGAGGCCTAGGCAGCCTAGGAGTCCTATAATATCTAGTAGGCTTTCAGCCAGCTGTTGATTGAATCTCTCAGGGCGGTGTCGCGCAGGGCCCAGGATTGGAATTGGGTAAAGGAGATGGCCACGGCGGTGTCGAGGGCAGGATAGCGGGGGGCGAGGCGACGGGCCACGGTGGCGGGCACCACGGCACGGGGGATGCGGCCCAGGGCTGTGAGCACGACCAGGTGCTCGGCGTTGACGCCGGGGAGGGTGCTTACGTAGATGGTGTCGCCGATTTCGCGACCCAGGGCGGCGACGCGCGAGGCGAAGGGGCTGTCTTCGGGAAGCCATACGGTGTCGGCGGCGAGGTCGAGAGCTGTGCGCACCGCCGGCGGGGCGGTGTCGGGGCGGTGCTGGACAAGGATTTCGCGGTCGAGGTAGACGGGGTCGGTCATGACGAAGCGTTGTTTGAGCTCGACGGTGAGTGGCATGGATGCTATCACTATGTCGTAGCGTCCGTCGCGGAGGCCTTCGGTGGCGTGGGCCAGGGGCACGAAGGGGTGGTAGCGCACGGGGATGCCGTGGGAGCGGGCGATGCGCTCGATTATTTGGTAGTCGCGGCCGAAGGCTGAGTCGCCTCGCACGCCGTAGCATATGCCGTTGAATTCGATGGCTATGTTGAGGGTGTCGCCCCCGGCTATGGCTTCGGCGCGGGCAAAGGGGCTTTTTGGCCGGTGTGAGCATCGGCCGAGCATGACCATAGCGGCGACGGCTCCGGCGAGCAGGGCCACGAGCATTGACAGGCGAGGACGGATGGGGCGCATAGTTTGGTGTTTTTTAGACAGGAGAACAGGAAAAACAGGATTTTTTAACGTTAATGGCCGTGAATAAGCCGTTAATTTTTTATTAAAATTTAATTTTTTAATTAATGATTAATTAATGATAATTAACGTGAAATTTCTTGTTTTTCCTGTTCTCCTGTCTTTTTATCAGTTGGCGAAGTCGATGGAGAGGCCCATCTGGAAGCGGCGGGGGTTGAGGGGGTAATGGGGCAGTGAGAAGTAGTCGGAGGAGAACCAGCCTTGGTTGATGTGGGTCATCATCACGTAGAAGCGCACTTTGGAGAGTTTCATGTTGGCGTAGGCGGTCATAAATGGGTAGTTGCCGAGCAGGGCTTCGCGCTGGTTGTGGAAGGTGGCTGTGGCGGGCTGGTAGGCGGGGGCGTGGTAGCGTGTGTAGTAGTCGCAGTCGAGACCGAGCTGGAAGTGGAGGGTGGCTATGCGGGCGCGGATGTAGAGGCTGGAGCGCAGGGCGAGCTTGGGGAGGGACAGGACGGCGTCGTCGGACGATGTCTGGTATATGACGCGGTTGTCCCAGTGGAGTATTCCCAGGCGCAAGCGCTGGTCGAGCGAGGCGGTGAATACCTGTATTGAGCCGGAGTGTTGGGCGGGGAGGGCTTGGGTGTCGAAGTAGAGGAGGTTTTGGACGTTGCGCGCGGCGATTTTGATGGCTGTGCCGGTGTGGGGTATGTCGAGGCGTCCGCCGAAGGTGACGCGGCGTTCTTTTCCGAAGGTGTTGCGCCAGGCGAAGTGGTTGGAGATGTAGTTTTCCATCAGGTAGGGGGCGGCTGTGTTGGTGAAGGCTCCGAATCCGGTGATGGCTACGGTGTCGCCCAGCAGGGGGATGCGTGTGGAGATGTGTCCGTCGATTTTGATTTCGCCGGCTGCGCGGCCTACTACGCCGAGCTCGGCTTTTGCCGCGTAGGTGAGTATCGAGCCTCGCTGCTTGGTGAACTGGGCGCCGACCCATGCGAGGTTTTCGCTTCCGCGGGCTGGTATGGCTCCGATGCCTTCGGGCAGGGGTGTGAGGCCGTCGCGGACGGTGAGGGTGTCGGGGGTCTGGCGGTATTTTCGTATTTCGTAGGTGGCGTAGGCTGCGAGGCCGAATTTGGCGTAGCGGTGGAAGCCTTCTATGAGGTCGACGCCTATGGTGTTGGAGAGGGCCCAGTAGGTGGTGCGGTCGCGGGTGAATTTATCGTTGAGGTAGGCGCGGTTGTCGAAGAATTTGGCTGTCTCGGCGGGGTTGTCGTCGAGGAAAAGGTGTTTGGTGTCGCGGTAGTTGAGGGTCCAGATGAAGGAGGATACGGGGATGTAGGTGCGCACGGTGGTGGTGTCGTCGATTTGGTCTTCGTGCCAGTAGCCTACTTTGTATCGGGAGTTGAGCATGAGCTCGCCGCCTACGACTCGGGTGTGGGCGTGGGTGAGGTTGACGGGTATCGACTTGGGGTTGATTGAGGATACGCCGCCTTGCATCTGCGCGGGGTCGGTGATGTAGAGGTCGTCGGTGATGCCTCCGTTTTCTTTATGGACGAGGTTGTAGTGGTTCCACGCGCCTTGGAATTCGTAGCGGTCGCCCATGTATGAGCCGTTGAATCCCCATGCGAGGTCTTTGGCGGCCTGTGCTTCGTAGGAGCCTTTGGAGTAGAGGTAGTCGAGGTTGGCTCCGACTTGGGCGCGTGCGTTGATGTTGCCGGAGAATATGGCACCGAGGCGCTCCTGGGAGTTGTCGCGTCCGCCTCCGGCGTTGTAGGACAACAGGGTCATGGGGGCGCGGGTGTTGTAGAATTTTTGGTGCACGGATGACGGGAGCCATCGGGCGAGGCCGTCGCGGAAGAAGAAGTCGGAATAGGCGGGGCGGTCGAGGTATATCATGTCGATGCCTTCGGTGCCGAGGTTGCCGGTGGTGGCCCATGCCGGGGAGCCGGCGGAGGGGATGGAGCGGCGGTGGTAGTCTTCGAAGAGGGTGTCGATTTGTGCGGGCTCGTGCAGGCCGAGAGGCTCGGAGGCAGTCCAGGCGTAGGATGGCGCGAGCGGGGCGCGCCGCTTTGCCGGCGACGACTGGCGCGAGCGGCTGTCGGGGCCTTGTGCGGCTGCCGCTGCGGCGCATATTATCAATAATATGGCTGTGAGGATGCGATGTTTCATATTGATGCGCAAATTTACGGCTTTTTCGCTATCTTTGCAAAAAAATAGCAATAATCATAGGATTCATAGGAGGCTTAGGATGCCTATGAATCCTAAAATACGACCGTCTATGGAATATATCACTTCTGAGAATATAATGCTGATCGGGTCGCTTCTGCTTATTTGCGGGGTGATGTTCGGCAAGTTGAGCTACCGGCTGGGGCTTCCGCTTCTGCTTGTGTTCTTGCTTGTGGGCATGGGCTTCGGCGTGGACGGCCTGGGCGTGAGCTTTCACGACATGCACACGGCTCAGTTCACGGGCATGGTGGCTCTGTGCATCATCTTGTTTTCGGGCGGCATGGATACGCGCGTCAAGGCCATTCGGCCTGTGATAGGGCCGGGTGTGGTGCTTGCCAAGGCGGGGGTGCTGGTCACGGCTCTGCTCACGGGGCTGTTTGTGTGGTGGCTGTCGGGCATGGCGTGGACTAATATCCATTTCGCGCTGCTGCCGTCGATTTTGCTTGCGGCCACGATGTCGTCGACCGACTCGGCGTCGGTGTTCGGCATCCTGGGGGCGCAGAAGGTGGGTCTGCGTCAAAATCTGCGTCCGCTGCTCGAATTGGAGAGCGGCAGCAACGACCCTATGGCTTATATGCTCACGATTATCCTCATCGAGGCCGTCACGCTTGGCTCGGGATTGTCGGCCGGGGCGGTGGCCGGGCAACTGGCGTTGCAGTTTGCCGTGGGCGGCGTGGCGGGCTACGCGATGGGGCGGGCCATACCGTGGCTCATCGGCCGCTACCGCCGCATCAACCGCGACGGGGCGGAGGAGGATTCGGGGCAGGCTTCATCGATGCTGGGGATTTTGACGCTGGGCGGGGCGTTTCTCACCTTTGCCATTGCCAACGGCCTTGGGGGCAACGGCTACCTGGCCGTGTATCTGTGCGGCATCGTCACGGGCAACTCGCGCGCGCCGATGCTGCGGGGCATCTCGCGGTTTATGTCGGGGATGTCCTGGCTCGGGCAGATTGTGGTGTTCCTGATGCTTGGCCTGCTTGTGAATCCTCACGAGATGATAGCCGTGGCTCCGGTGTCGATATTGATAAGCCTGTTTATGATGCTGGTCGGCCGCCCTGCGAGCGTGTGGCTGTGCATGCTGCCGTTCAGGCGGTTCACGGCCAAGGCGCGGCTGTTTGTGTCGTGGGTGGGGCTTCGCGGAGCGGTGCCGATTATCTTCGCCACTTACCCGGTGGTGGCCGAGGTGGAGGGCGCGTCGCAGATTTTCAATATCGTGTTTTTCGTGACGCTTGTGTCGCTGCTGTTGCAGGGCACCACGGTGGTTGCGGCCTCGCGCCGCCTTGGGCTCACGGAGCAGCCTGAGGCCGACGAGTCGGATTTCGGCGTGGAGCTCGACGAGGCTCTGCCGACGCGCCTCGACGCCCGTCGCGTCACCGACGCCATGCTCGCCTCGGGTAATACTCTGCGCGACATGCGCATGCCGGCGGGCTCGCTGGTTATGATGGTGAAGCGCGGCAAGGAGTATATCGTGCCCAACGGCAACATCGAGCTTCGCCGCGGCGACACCCTGCTTATAATAAAGGAGAATTAAGAAATAAGGAATTACTAATGACAAATGACTAATGACGAATTAATACACAGCTTGGTATTAATTCGTCATTAGTCATTAGTAATTTGTCATTAGTCTTTGTTAGTAGCGCACTTTTTCGGCTTTGGATCCGGTGCGGCGGATGTAGATGCCGGGAGCGGTGGGCGCGCCGGGGAGGCGGATGCCTTGGATGGTGTAGTATTCTACGGTGGTGTCATTCGCGGTGGAGCCGACGGGAAGGCCGGTGACGGCGGCATCGGCGGGGTTGGAAAATAGGGATTCGCCGATTGTGTAGCGCGTGGTCACGTTGTAGGTGTGGGTGCCTTCCGCAGCGTCGGCGTCGAGGTAGGTCTCGTCGGCGGTGGCGGCTATGAGGGAGCCGTCGCGGTAGATGTTGTAGCCTTCGATTTCGAGGGCTTCGCGGGGCGCGGAGGCGGGGGTGAAGGCGATGTCGTCGATTACCACGGCTTTGTTTTGCGTGGTCGACAGCGAGACGCGCAGGGCGGCGTAGCGGGCGTCGGCAGGGAGGGTGTAGCTGAACAGGGCGAAGCCTTTGTCGGCGTCGTATTCGGTTCCGGCAGGGATGTCGACGCCGGTGGCGAAGGGCGTGAAGGCGTCGATGGCGTCGGTGGTGGAGGAATAGAGCACGTCGAGCTTCTCGGCGGGTGAGGCCCCCCACCCCATCGGCGTGGCGTGGGCGCGGAATGATATGGCGGTTTCGCCGGGATAGAGCTCTGGGAGGATGAGCCAGTCGGAACTTGCGCCTTCGGCCGAGCCCCAGGCTATGAGCGAGGTGGTGCCGGAGAAGGAGTTGATGTTGTAGGATTTGAGGTCGACTTCGGGATATGACGCGCCGTTGCGGTTGACCTGGAATGCCATGGGCTGTCCGCCGTTGGGCTGGGTGAGCCACGATGAGGCTACGACGGTGGCTTGGCCGTCGGCGTCGTAGATTTTATAGTCGCCGATGGTGCCGTGGGCATTGGTGGCGTTGACGCCGCCGAAGTCCCAGGGGGTGAGCGTTTCGAGGTCGTCGGTCATGGCCGATGGAGCGCGGTCGGCGGCAGCGCGGGGCCATGTGAGGCGCACTGCGCCGTCTTCGCAGGCGGCGGCGAGACCGTCGATGGCGGGCAAGCGGGGCGCGCGCACGGCTATGTCGAGGGTGGCGGCGTTGTCGGCGGTGTTTTGGTCGGCGTCGAAGTCGATTGTGGCGGTGAGGGTGGCGTCGGCAAGGTTGACGGGGATTGTGACGGGGATGTCTATCGAGGCTGTGGCGTCGGGTGCTATTTCATCGCCTTGTACGCTTGCAAGCTCGATGCCGGAGGCGGCGATGGTCACTTCATAGCCCGAGGCGGCGGCAAGGCCGTTGTTGGCGACGCGCACGGTGTAGACGGCCTCGGTGCCGGCGACGGGGTCGGCCGCGCCGGTAAAGGCTGTGAGGGCGAGGTCGGCCGCGCACACGTCGGTGATGCGGATGTTGTCGAGCAGAAGGTCTTGATACTGCTGGGTGGAGGCTTTGAAGGCCACTTGCAGCGAGGTGCAGCCGCGGAAGGCGGCAAGGTCGATGCTACGGATGGTCCACTCGGGCAATGTGGCTGTGATGGAGGCAACGGGCTCGAAGGTGACGCCGCGGTCGGGCGAGATGAGCACGTCGAGGGCTACGGCGTCGCCACTGCTGTCGGCGGCGCGATACCAGAATTTGAGCGCGGGGTTGGCCGCGGAGGATATGTCGACCACGGGGCTCTGCAAGGTGATGGTGCCTTTCGACGAATATTTCATCCAGCCCAGGTCGGCGTCTTGCGAGGAGTCGGCGGTGTCGTAGATCGATTTTGTGGAGGCCGACCATTCGGGATAGCCGCTGTCGGAGCCGCGCACCGTGGTCCACGGGGCCGTTGAGGCCTTGCCGCCGGCAAAGGATTCGGCGAAGGGCACGGAGTAGGCGCTGCCGAAGATGAGCATGTTGGAGTTGCATCCGGTGCTTTCGCCGGCCACGTTGGAGGCGTAGACGGTGTATTGCAGGGCGGTCTGCACGGCGGCGTCGAGTTCTGTGTCAGTGAATTCGCACAACGTGAGGGCGGTGGCGGCGTCGGCTCCGTTGGCGACGCGGGCCACGCGGTAGCGCAGGTTGGCCGCGGAGATGTATCCGCCGTTGCGTCCTTCGGTGGGGGCCGACCAGGTGAGCACGGCGCGGTCGCCGTCCTGGCGGAGCACTACGTCGATTACTGCCATGGGCGTGTCTTCGCCTACATATGTCTCGGCGGTGGCGGCATAGCCTGCTCCGTAGACGTTGAAGAACACCACTTGGTAGCGGTTGATGCCGTTGGCGGCTTCGGTGTCGGTTACGCTTATCTCCGACGAGGGCGCGGGGGCTTCGACGGTGGCAACGAGGCGCGAGGTGGTGAGGTTTGTCACTTCGGCTTTGGTGAGAGCCGCGAGGGCTGTACCGTCGACGGCTTCGGCAGGGACGGCGGCCTTTACGGTGGCTTGGAGCGCGCCTTCGGCGGCGGCTTCGGCCACTACCTCTGGCGAGGCCACGGGGGCTTTGAGCGACACTCCGGCCGACACTTCGAAGGTGTAGACATAGAGGTTGTATTGGTACTTGGGGCTGGTGCACTGCAAGCCTATATTATATGTGCCGTCGGCGTCGGGGGTGAAGACCACGGTGAGGGTGTGGCGCGTGTTGTCGGCGGTGGAACCGTCGGGCACGATGGCCGTGGTCATGGCCTCGGGCGATGCGGAGGCTCCGGCCATGATGCGGAATGTCTCGGCGGCGCGGGTGTTGCCGGCGCGCATTTCGAGGGTGAGGGTGTATTGGCATCCGCCGCGGAGGGTGAGCGAGGGTGAGAACAGCCAGTCGTCGGAGGCGTTGTTGCGGTTGTAGTTGCACACGGCTCCGTTGGCCGACCATTTCCATGTGGAGCCGTCGGCGTTGGCATCGTCGACGGTGAAGAATTTGAATTGCTCTTCGTCGGTGAGGTCGTAGGCCACGGGGGGCGTGACGGCGTAGCCCAGGGTGAGCTTGGGCGTGACGGCGGGATTGCCGGTTTTGCCCGATGCGGTGGCGCGCACCTCGTAGGTGTAGTCGGCCAAGGCGGCAGGGAGGGAGGCGTCGGTGCAGGCGGTGGCGGTGATGCCGGAGGCCACTGTGGCTGCGTCGGGCATGCGTGTCACGGTGTAGGTCAAGGTGGCGGGGTCGATATATCCGTTGTTGGCGCCGGAGGAGACGGGGTTCCATGTTATGGCCACGGCGTCGCCTATTTTCTCGGCCGATGCCGAGGCAGGGGCGGCAGGGGTGTCGATGCCGGCATATACGGTGCGGCGCACGGATGCTCCTCGGCTTCCGGAGGCGGTGGAGCAGCGCGCCTCGATGGCGTGGAGGCCTTCGGCAAGGGTTATGTCGCGGCTTATGTGCTCGCCCGGCGCTCCGCTGCCTTGGAAAAGGAGGGTTCCGTTGGAGGTGACATTATAGTCGAGTGTGCCGTCGAGGGCAGTGCCGTTGATGGCAGTGGAGGGCAGGGTGAAGGATATACGGGCCGAGGTGGAGGGGCCGTCGAGGGCCACGGTGAAGGCCTCGGGGGCTTGGGGACCGTCGAGGTCGGCGACAGAGCTTAGGGTGTAGAGGCCGACGAATTCCTCGTCGTCGGCAAACTCGCGCACGGCCGTGGCCTCGCCGGTGGCGGTGTCGATGCGGAACAGAGCCGAGCGGTCGAGGTTGCAACCGGCCCAGTACATCTCCTTGGTGGTGAAGTCGAAGCATGCCGACATGTTCCAGCGCGAGGGCGTGAAGCCGGTGGGGCCGACAAGAGTATAGTCGCCCGTGGCGCGGTCGAATCGGTAGAGGTTGCCGTCGGAGCCTACGCCGTAGACATCGCCCTCGGTGTCGGCGGCGAGGCCGAGCATGGGCATGGGGCCAATCTTGTCGGCGAGGTCGAGGGGCTTGATTACGTCGACGGTGAGGTCGGCGAGCGAAAGAGTGCCGAAGTCGTAGCCCGACGAGGTGGCGTTGAGGAACACACCGTAGATTTTACCGTCGACGGGGCACCAGGTGAGGTCGCTGGCCGACAGGGTGAGCGGCGCGTCGCGGCGTTCGACCAGGGCCCAAGTGTCGGTGTCGTAGACATAGAGGGTGTTTTTCTGGGCCTTGCCCGAGTTGGGCACGCGTGTGAGCACATAGTAGCGGCCGTCGGCATACACGGCTCCGCCGTTGGCGTAGACATTGTTGTCGGCAGGCTTGTAGACAAGCTCCATCGGGCCGTCGGCCGATGCGGCGAACGAGTACACGCCGGCGTTGGTGGCGTCTTCGCCGCCCCACGAGCCGGTGTAGATAAGGTTGCCGTAGACAGTGGGGGCGACCTGCGCGGCAGCGGGCATCATGGCCGCCGACACCGCCGCCAGGGCGGCAAGCAGAAAGGTTTTCATAGGAGTTGGGGGGCTTTTTTGGTGGTTTAGGACTCCTAGGCAGCTTAGGATTCCTAGGACTCCTAAGCAACCTATATTATTTGCGGTATTTTTCGGCGGAGGCGGCCTCGTCGAGGATGGAAAGGTAGCTTTGGTAGCGCGAGGCGGCGATGCGATGCTCGTCCAAGGCTGCCAGCACGGCGCAGCCCGGCTCGTGGGTGTGGGTGCAGTTGGAGAAGCGGCACGAGGCCGAGGCGGCAAAGAGGTCGGGGAAATAATGGGCCACCTGGGCGGGGTCGAAGTCGATGGTGCCGAATCCGCGGATGCCGGGGGTGTCTATTATCTCGCCGCCGCCGGGGAGGCGGAACATCTCGGAGAATGTGGTGGTGTGCATGCCCTGGTCGTGGACGGCTGAAATCTCGCCGGTGCGCAGGTCGAGGCCGGGAACGAGGGCGTTGATGAGCGTCGACTTGCCCACTCCGGAGTTGCCGCAGATGAGGGTGGTGTAGCCCCGGAGGCTTTCGCGCAGGGCTTCGATGCCCTCGCCGGTGCGGGCCGACACGGTGTCGACGCCGTAGCCGATCGAGCGGTAGAGGTAGCACACGGCATCGAGCAAAGCGCGGTCGTCGGGGTCGCCGAGCAGGTCAATTTTGTTCACGATGATTCGCGCCGGCACGTTGTAGGCCTCGGCAGTGGCAAGGAAGCGGTCGATGAAGGTGGTGGAAGTGGCGGGATGCGCCAGCGTCACCACCAGGGCTGCCTGCGATATGTTGGCCGCCAGGATGTGCGACTCCTTCGAGAGGTTGCTCGCCCTCCTTATTATATAGTTGCGCCGGGGGAGGATGCGCGTGATGTAGGCGGTGCCGTCGGGGCCCGGGGCGGAGATTTCCACCTCGTCGCCCACGGCCACGGGATTGGTGGTGCGTATGCCGCGGATGCGGAAATTGCCTTTCGCCTTGCACGGGATGAGCGCTCCGTCGGGAGCCTCCACCACATAGTGCGCGCCGGTGTTCCTTACTACTTTGTAACTCATTTTCATTGTTTTGCGTACAAAATTACAATAAAATAACGAAAAATACGACAAATCGGCCAACAAAATTAACGCGCTGATTGTTAGACAATTAACAAAAAAGAAATAATCAACCCGACGCTGCAAAAGCAAAATAATAGCAAATTATTAGGATTTTAACTAAAAATAACTTAATTTTGCAGCAATTTATGAGATAATGCAACAAAAAGTTAAGTCTAACTAAAATTTTAACGACATGAACATCGAAGCATTCGGCAACTATGCCGGTGCCGTATGGCAGGCCCTCAACGAAGCAGAGGCCCTCGGCATCAAACAAATCAAAAAAATCACCAAACTGAAAGACAAAGAAGTGTTCGCCGCCCTCGGCTGGCTCGCCCGCGAGAATAAAATCGAAATCGCCCCCGACCCCGCCGACGAAAAGGAATACATCGTATCGCTTGTCGGCTAATCAGATGGCCGATTACCAGCATAGGCAGCCCGGAAAATTCCGGGCTGCTTTGTTTTTAGGCCTCATAGGAGGCTTAGGCAGCCTAAGAGGCCTAAAATGCCGGCCGTGCTGAAAGTTTTTTGAAAAAAATTAAGTAAATTTTTCCTTAATTGCAAATTAATGGTTAAATTTGCGCCAATGCCACGGGCGGCGACAACAAAGAGTGCCTCCGAGGCGTTACCCAGTTGCTTGAATTTCAATAACTAACCTCAACAAATATCATATCAACATGTCAAAGGTATCAATTATCGGCGCCGGCAATGTAGGCGCAACATGCGCAAACGTGCTGGTAACCGGCCAGGTTGCCGACGAAGTAGTATTGCTCGACATCAAAGAAGGCGTTTCCGAAGGAAAAGCCATGGACATCATGCAGACCGCCAACATCCTCGGCCTCAACACCCGTCTCGTAGGCGTGACCAACGACTACGCCATGACCGAGAACTCCGACGTGGTGGTGATCACATCGGGTATCCCCCGCAAGCCCGGCATGACACGCGAAGAGCTCATCGGCGTGAACGCAGGCATCGTGAAATCTGTGACTGAAAATGTGCTCAAGCACTCGCCCAACGCCATCATCGTGTGCATCTCCAACCCGATGGACACCATGACCTACCTCATCCACAAGGTATCGGGCCTTCCCAAGAACCGCATCATCGGCATGGGCGGCGCACTCGACAGCGCTCGCTTCAAATATTTCCTCAGCCTCGCCCTCGAAGCTAACGCAACAGAAGTGGAAGGCATCGTAATCGGCGGCCACGGCGACACCACAATGATACCCCTCACCCGCTTCGCAGCCTACCGTGGCATCCCCGCTTCTTCACTCCTTCCCGCCGACCTGCTCGCCAAAGTGGCAGCCGACACAATGGTAGGCGGCGCAACGCTCACCAAGCTCCTCGGCACATCTGCATGGTACGCCCCCGGCGCAGCAGGAGCACAAATGGTAGCCGCTATCCTCCACAACCAGAAGAAGCTCATCTCCGCATCGGCCCTGCTCGAAGGCGAATACGGCGAATCTGACCTCTGCATCGGCGTGCCCTGCATCATCGGCCGCAACGGTATCGAGAAAATCGTCACCTTCGACCTCAACGAAGAAGAAAAAGCCCTCTTCCACAAGAGCGCCGAAGCCGTGCACAAGACCAACGCCGCCCTCGCCGGCGCTATCTAATCGACGCGACAACATACCACGGAGGGCTATCACCCGCAGGGGTGATGCCCTCCGCTTTTTTAATCATAAAAAAATTCACAAATGAAATTTCTCAGTATCATAGCAGCCGCGGCAATAGCAGCCACAATGGCAAGCTGCGCCGTGAAGACCACTCCCGAAGCCGAAGGCACCAACGCCGTCGACCCCAAGGAGCAAGCCAACTCTATCGAAGCCGTAGACACCGCCAAAGGCATCGTCGACCTGGCCGACGACTCGGCCCTGCGCCCCGGCATGACAGTAGACCAGCTCACGTTTATCGACTTCAACGCCACATGGTGCGGCCCCTGCAAGATGATAGCCCCGTCGTTCCACGCCCTGGCCAACGACTTCATCGGACGCGTCAAATTCTACTCTGTCGACATCGACCGCTGCCCCGAGACGGCAAAAGCCTTCGGCATTGAAGCCATCCCCACCTTCGTGCTCATCCGTCCCGACGGCCGCACCGAACGCTTCGTAGGCACCGACTCCTTCGCCACCGACACCGAGCTCAACCGCGCCTCCAACATCGAGGAAGTCACCTCGATAATCCTCCCCCGCATGCGCGAGGTGCTCGACAAGAATCTGAAATAAAGTAATTTTCGAGATAAATCGATTTATTTCGAAATAAGTCGATTTAATTCGATCGATTTATCTCGATTTAAGTCGATATATGTCGATTTAAATCGATCTTTTGACTATGCCCACCCTAAAAGAAATATTGCAGGCAATCGGGCGCCGACACGGCGTGGAAAGCCTCAACCCCATGCAGCGGGCCGTGGCCGAGGCCAAAGCCTCGCGCATTGTGCTCCTTGCCCCCACAGGGTCGGGCAAGACCCTGGCTTTCACCGTGCCCATGATCGAGAGCCTCGCCCCGGCGTCGGGGCGCGTGCAGGCCGTGGTGATAGCTCCCGCACGCGAGCTGGTGCTGCAAATCGCCGACGTAATCCGCCCCGTGGCCGCAGGATACAAGACAGTGACCCTCTATGGCGGCCACTCAGCCCTCGACGAGGCCAACTCCCTGGCCGCCGGCGCCGACATAGTGGTGGCCACTCCCGGCCGCCTGCTCGACCATATCCTCCGCGAGAACATAGACATACGCACGGCCTCGACCCTCGTTATCGACGAATACGACAAGCAGCTCGAGCTCGGATTCCACGACCAGATGCGCCGCATATGCCGCCGCATCCCCCGCGTGCGCCGGCTCTTGCTCACATCGGCCACGCCGCTGGCCGAGCGCCCCGACTTCATCGACCTGTCGCAGGCTAAGATAATAGACTTCTCGGAACGCGCCGCCGCGCCGCGCTCGCGCATGAAGATAGCCCTGGTGAAAAGCCCCTCGCGCGACAAGCTCGAAGCCCTCGCCGACCTGCTCCACGCCCTGCCCGACGGACGCACAATCGTGTTTGTAAACCACCGCGAGAGCGCTGACCGCGTCCACGCCTACCTCGTGCGGCAACATTTCCCTGCCGGGCTCTACCACGGAGGCCTCGACCAGATGGACCGCGAACTGGCCGTGGACATGCTCAACAACGGCACCACGCCCATACTCGTGAGCACCGACCTGGGCTCGCGCGGCCTCGACATCGACGCCGTGCGCTCTGTCGTGCACTACCACATCCCTCCCACAGCCGAGGCATGGACCCACCGCAACGGCCGCACCGCGCGCGTCGACGCCACCGGCGAAATCTACATCCTCGCCTCCGAGGGCGAGTCGCTGCCCGAATATGTCGACTACGACTTTGAGTTCGTGCCCGACCCCGACACCAACCCCGACCCTATCCGTTCCGACACAGCCACGCTCTACATAGCCGCCGGCAAGAAAGAGAAGCTGTCGAAGGCCGACATCCTCGGCTTTCTCACCAAGCAATGCGGCCTCGACGGCAAAGCCGTGGGGCGCATCGCCGTGAAGGACCACTGCGCCATAGCCGCCATCCCGCGCTCGTCGGCCCCGTCCGTGACCTCTGCCTTCGCCGCCTCCAAAATCAAAGGCCGCCGCATCCGCGCCTCCATTTACAAGTAGTTGGGAAGTGTGGACGTTGGGGAGTTGGGAAGAAATTGGGAAATAATAAGAAAAAATAGGGAAATTTCTGAGAAATTTCCCTATTTTTTGCTGTCTTATGGATTTGCCGGGGTTATTTTACTTCCCAGGTTTCGCCGGCGAGAATCATGTCGCGCAGGGAGGTGAAGCCTTTGCGGGCGGAGACGGCGGCGGTCTGCTCGGCCACGGCTTGGTCGTAAGTGGGGGCGTCGACGTCGCGGATTACGCCCACGGCCAGGGGCAGGGCGTCGCCGTCCATCATGGCGAGCTGCTGGTGGAGGAAGTTGGAGGGGGTGTGGGCGTCGTGGACGAGCACGTCGTCGATAGTGTAGCCGTCTTGGCCGATGGTCACGGCTTTGAGCAGGAATCCGTCTTGGACGAGGCCTTTGTCAGAGTTGGCGCCAAAGATCATTTTTTGGCCGTGGACGAGGTGGATGGTGCGGTCGGCGCGCACGGCGCGGTCGGTGATGGCGTTGTGGATGCCGTTGTTGAAGATTACGCAGTTTTGGAGCACTTCGACGACGGATGTGCCTTTGTGGCGGGCGGCGGCCAGGAGCACTTCCTGGGTGGTGGCGAGTTCTACGTCGATGGAGCGTGCGAAGAATTGTCCGCGGGCACCGAATACAAGCTCGGCGGGGATGAAGGGGTCTTCGCATGTGCCGTAGGGCGATGACTTGGAGACGAATCCGCGGGGCGACGTGGGCGAGTACTGGCCTTTGGTGAGGCCGTAGATTTTGTTGTTGAACAGGAGGATGTTGATGTCGATGTTGCGTCGCACGGCGTGGATGAAGTGGTTGCCGCCGATTGCGAGTCCGTCGCCGTCGCCGGAGATTTGCCACACGGTCATGTCGGGGTTGGCGGTCTTGAAGCCTGTGGCTATGGCTGCGGCGCGTCCGTGGATGGTGTGGAAGCCGTAGGTGTTCATGTAGTATGGCAGGCGTGATGAGCATCCGATGCCGGATATCACGGCTGTCTTATGTGGGGGCACTCCGAGGGTGGCCATGGCCTTGTGGAGGGAGTTGAGGATGGCGTGGTCGCCGCATCCCGGGCACCAGCGCACGGGCTGGTCCGACTTGTAGTCGGCTGGGGTATATTGAGTTGACATTGTTATCAGGTATTATTGTTGCCGGCGGACGCACGAGCCGTGCGTCCCTACAATTCGACTATATCTTTGACTTTATGCTTTCTTTGAGTTCGCTCACGAGGAAGGGCTGGCCCTGGGTCTTGTTTACGCGGTGGATTTCAACGGAGGGGAAGCGTGCTTGCAGGTAGTCGGCAAACATGCCGGTGTTGAGTTCGGCTACGATTACTCGCTTGTAGCGGCCGAGGATTTCGGCGGTGTTGGCGGGCAGGGGGTTGATGTAGCGGAAGTGGGCGAGGGCCACGGGGGTGCCTTCGTCGCAGAGTTGGGTGCATGCGGTGAGGAGGTGTCCGTAGGTTCCACCCCAGCCTACGACGAGGGTGTCGGCGTCGGCGCGGCATAGCACATCTTGCGCGGGGATGTCGCGGGCGATGAGTTCGATTTTGCGGCGGCGTGTCTCGACCATCTTTTCATGGTTGAGGGGGTTGATTGAGATTGCACCGGTGGCTGCGTCTTTTTCGAGGCCGCCGAGGCGGTGCTGGAGGCCTTCGGTGCCGGGGATTGCCCAGTAGCGCACGAGGTTTTCGGCGTTACGGACGTAGGGGCGCCATGATGCGGCGGCTGCCATGTCGGCAGGGACGTAGGGCACTTTTATCTCGGGATATTCCGATGCTTCGGGGACGCGCCAGGCCGATGAGCCGTTGCCGATGAAGGCGTCGGATAGGAGTATTACGGGTGTCATGTGCTCGATGGCTATGCGGCAGGCTTCGAAGGCCATGTCGAAGCAGTCGGTGGGCGACGCGGGAGCCACGACGGCCAGGGGCGACTCGCCGTTGCGTCCGTAGAGGGCTTGCATCAGGTCGGTCTGCTCGGTCTTGGTGGGGAGGCCGGTGGATGGGCCGCCGCGCTGCACGTCGATTACCACCAGGGGCAGCTCGGCCATAACGGCCAGGCCGATGCCTTCGCTTTTGAGGGCGAGGCCGGGGCCGGATGTGGATGTCACGGCCAGGTTTCCGGCGAAGGATGCGCCTATGGCGGAGCATACGCCGGCTATCTCGTCTTCCATCTGGCAGGCTTTCACGCCGAGGTCTTTGCGCTTGGCGAGCTCGTGGAGGATGTCGGTGGCGGGGGTGATGGGGTATGAGCCGAGGAACAGGGGACGGCCCGAGCGTTCGGATGCCATGATCAGGCCCCATGCTGTGGCTGTGTTGCCGTTGATGTCGGTGTAGACGCCGGGGCGCGGGTCTTCGGTTTCGATGCGGTAGGTGGATACGGAAGCGTGTATGTTGTGGCCGTAGTCGTAGCCGGCATGGAGCACTTTTATGTTGGCGTCGGCCACGGCCGGCTTTTTGGCAAATTTATTGCGGATGAATCGTTCGGCGCTTTCCAAGGGGCGATCGAAGAGCCAGCAAACGAGGCCGAGGGCGAAGATGTTGCGGCATTTGAGCATGGCCTTGTTGTCGAGTACGGAGCCTTCGAGGGCGGCTTTTGTCATGGATGTGACGGGCACTTCCACTACTTGCTGTGTGATGCCGAGCTCGGCAAAGGGCTCGTCGGTGGCGAAGAGTGCCTTGCGCAGGTCGGAGGGGGTGAAGGAGTCGATGTCGGTGAGGATTACGCCGTCGTGGGTGAGGAAGCGCACGTTTTGTTTGAGCGCGGCGGGGTTCATGGCCACGAGCACGTCGCATTGGTCGCCGGGTGTGTGGACGCCTTTGCCCACGCTTACTTGGAAGCCCGACACGCCGCTGAGCGAGCCTTGGGGAGCGCGCACTTCGGCGGGGTAGTCAGGGAAGGTCGACACCAGATTGCCGAGGCCGGCCGATACGTTGGTGAAGATGTTGCCGGCAAGCTGCATTCCGTCGCCGGAGTCGCCGGAGAATCGCACGACGACTTTGTCGAGGGTCTTTACGCGAGTCTGATTTAACATGGTTGGGTTATATAGGGATGTTTTTAAGGTTTGCAGTTATTTATTATAAGGACTTTAAGGTCATTAAGGACTTTAATGTTATTTATTGAATCGGAGGGGCTGGGCGGCCGAGGCGGGGGAGAAGGCGCCGTGGGCGTAGGCTTCGTGGCCGTTGACCCACACGTGGGTTATGCGCCAGCCGAGCCGCTCGCCGGCGAGGGGGGTCCAGCCGCAGAGCGAGATGGCGTCGGAGTCGGCGACGGTCCAATCACATTCTTCGGCAAGCACTATGTCGGCATGGCAGCCGGGGGCTATGCGGCCGCGGCCTTCGATGCCCATGGCTTCGGCGGGGCGGCGGCAATAGTACTCCTCCACCCTGTCGGCAGGGAAATGCGTGAGCAGCCAGGGCAGCGCGAATTGCACCACGGGGGCTCCGGAGGCGTCGGCGACGGTGCCGGTAGCCTTGGCGGCGGCCTCGTGGGGGGCATGGTCGGTGGCGAGGAAGCCGATGCCTTCGCCGCTTAGCAGGGCTTGGCGCAGAGCGGAGCGGTGGGCGGCGTCTTTGACCGAGGGGTTCATTTTTATGCGCGAGCCTTTGCGCGAGTAGTCGTCGGAGCACCACATAAGGTGGTGGGGCGACACTTCGGCTGTGGCTTGGGGACACGCGGCTACCATGGCCAGCTCGTCGGCTGTGGTGACATGGCAGATGGTGACGTGGCGGCGATATTCCTCGGCGAGGGCAAGGGCCTTGGTTGTGGAGCGGGTGCATGCCTCGACGGGGCGTATTTCGGAGTGGAGCGCCACGGGGGCGTCGCCGCCGGGGTTAAGCCGGGCGTTGGCCTCGTCGATGGTGGCCTGGTCTTCGGCGTGGATGGCGATGCGCACGCCTTCGGGGAGGCCTTGGAAGAGGGCGCGCAGGGCGGCGTCGGAGTCGACGAGCATGTTGCCTGTCGACGAGCCCATGAACAGTTTCACGCCGGGCACGCGCGAGTAGTCGGCGCGGCGCAGGGTGTCGAGGTTGGTGTCGGTGGCTCCGATGAAGAAGGCGTAGTTGGCCATTGAATCGCGCGCGGCGATGTCCATTTTTTGCTGCCATGCCTCGACGGTGACTGTCGGGGGCTTGGTGTTGGGCATCTCGATATAGGATGTAACTCCTCCGGCTATGGCCGCGCGGCTCTCTGTGGCTATCGTGGCCTTGTGGGTGAGGCCGGGCTCGCGGAAGTGGACGTGGCAGTCGATGGCTCCGGCCAGGAGCATGGCTCCCCGGGCGTCGACTTCGGTGCCGGCGCCGGAGGGGGCGCCGGTGTCGGGCTCGACGGCTGTGATAAGGCCGCTGCCGGTGTCGACAGTCACCCGGAAGCGGAGGCCGGCGTCATGGCCGGGCCGCCGCGCGTTGCGTATGCAGAGTGTTTTCACTTTTATACGGTGCCGGAGGCTTTCTGTGGATATTTCTTGAACAGGCTTTCCCAGCGCAACTGGAGCACGCCGAACATGGCCTCGCCGAAGATTCCGGAGTTCATTTTCGATGTGCCGAGCACGCGATTGGTGAATACGATGGGCACTTCCTCGACGCGGAAGCCGCCCTTGTAGGCCTTGAATTTCATCTCGATCTGGAAGGCGTATCCTTTGAAGCGGATGGTGTCGAGGCCGATGGTGCGGAGCACGTCGGCGCGGTAGCCGACAAATCCGGCTGTGGTGTCGTGGACGGGGATGCCGGTGACGAGGCGCACGTATTTGGAGGCGAAGTAGGACATGAGCACGCGGCCCATGGGCCAGTTCACGACGTTCACGCCGTTGCAGTAGCGCGAGCCCACGGCCACGTCGGCGTCGGCTTCGAGGGCGGCGCGCAGGCGGGGCAGGTCGGCGGGATTGTGGCTGAAATCGGCGTCCATCTCGTAGATGCGCTCATATCCGCGGCCGAGCACGCGGTCGAAGCCGGCCAGGTAGGCTGTGCCCAGGCCTTGCTTGCCTTGGCGGCAGAGCAGGTCGACGCGGCCGGGGCGTCGCTCCATCACGCCGCGCACGAGCGCGGCCGTGCCGTCGGGCGAGTTGTCGTCGACGACGAGCACGTCGAAGTCGCCGTCGAGGGCGAGCACCGCGTCGATGATGGCCTCGATGTTCTCCTTCTCATTATATGTCGGTATAATCACCACGTCGCTGTGGGGCGCGCGGTGTGAATTTTCTATTTCTGACATGTCGTCAATCTTAAAACTTTGGCAAATATACAAATTTTTTATATATGCCGCACATATGGCCGATTTTTTTTGCTTTCGTAACTATTCAGCGGACATGTTACGGCGATAATGTTGAATAGACGTTATACCGATAGAGGCGTTTAATCTGTTGATTTTATAGAAATTAGATGCGGTTTTATTTGCTTATGTCAGATG
>Ga0073908_1000288_pt1 | contig 81515 bp, 62 predicted proteins | sample MucameincwithD2O_FD_65484 | JGI IMG/M metagenome (GOLD analysis project Ga0073908, IMG submission 65484) | Mouse cecum microbial communities from Vienna, Austria - Mucus amended microcosms incubated with D2O | ecosystem: Host-associated > Mammals > Digestive system > Large intestine > Cecum... | reverse complement strand
CCTCCTCGCGAAGGACACCCTTGCCTTGGGCTAACGATTCCCACTATCAGGGCTCGTTCGGGACTTACACCCTATAGCGCACGCACATGCTGGGCGTACCGAAAAACAGCCGATTCTCACGAACCGGCTGTTCCAATCATCATCTATGAATGAAGACCTTTTAGAGTCTTCAATATATCAAAATTGTACTACAATTTCTGTATATCCAGTACCAATATTATAACCAGACTCATCATAGACTGTACAATAAACACCCAAAAGCGAAGACTGTGTTTTATTCAGATGGGTTATAGTTATTGAACTACCAGAGGTAGAATAGCTAAAATTCGCTTCTACATTATTCTGTTCAAAATCCCAGACATAAGTATAAGAAGGGTTATCGGGATATGCCCCCAAGTGAGTTGTTTCGCCCGGACGAATATCTATTTTCCCTCGTATAGACACTTCACTATTCACTTGCCCTACTATCGGCAATATCGCCAACAATACAGAAATCAATACAGCCTTCATAAATTCACATGTATAAAATTAAACATTCTTGTTTATTCTTGAGTAGAGTCCCACCAAACATTAATGGTAAACGCATCATCTTCCGTATTCCACATATCAGACGATGTATCTGCTCCCGGCACTTCCGAACCGATAGCCTTCAAGTTAGCGGCATTGTAATTAAACTCATGAGAGCACTGCATCCATCTGCGGTAATGCTTACCGGCAGGAATATGTTTCAGTCCATCCTCATTAATGTCGTGGTAGGCCGGTATTCCCCAACCAAAAAAGATTTCCGGGTCAAAATCATAGCGTCGCATATCATTCCAGATTTCCATGGAGAAGTGCAACGCAATACGCTTCTGGGTCATAATCTTACCTAAACTCAAATCTGCGGAAGTACCGATGCCACTTGCCAAGAATTTATCAATGTCTGCTTGCTCCATTGGAGTAAACGACGGACAAGACTTCAATGAAGCATCTTCCGTACACCAAACATTCAGCTTCTCATTCATGCACTCTATACTTGCCTTTACCCCTTCTTTATAAGCTGTAAACGCACCATTTTTATCCCCTTGTTTAAATAAGACTTCGGCCTTAATGAAACAAGCTTCTGCATACGTTCCCACATAAGTAGGCGAAGAAACACGTGTATAGAACGAACCTGATTCTTTGGAAGCGTCTGTACCATCTCGCCTATACAGCAAATCCTGCTTACCCTGATAGCCCTTGCACCAGCTGGTACCTTCCACATAAACTGTATCTCCTTTGCGCGTTTCAGAATCAGAATCAATCCACCAGCCACCTTTTGCCTTGCTAAATCCTGCTCTCAACGGTCCACCCACCAAGTTTGGAGAGTCACCGGAAACCATATCCACGCCCAATGAACGTCTCCATCCATCCTTAAACTTAATCCCTGCCGGTGAATTCGCAGATTTCTGAGACCATGCCCAAGGGATTATCTTGTCCGCACGCGGATCTTCCACTCCCAAACCGGCAAAGTTTGTCAGGTTGTCGTAAAGCATTTTAGTCACCATATAGCCACCATTCATGCCGCATACCGAAAAGAGCGGAGAATAATCTACCGGTTCATTCCAACCTAAATCATCGTGTTTAGGGCCGTTGTCATCTGTATGGTTGATAATGGTATTGTCTGCATTACTCTGTTGAGCCTTTGCCAAACAAGCCAATATCTCATCCGCATCATACTTACCTTCTTTATAACTTCCGGCAGCTTTCTTTGATAATTTATTGCAATAGCGAGCTTTCAGCAGATAGGCAAGTTTTAACCATTTATTCACATCGCCGCTATTCCAGAAATCACCCTCTGCCAGTGAAGGGAGTGACGGTTCTTGTGTCTTTTGCAGATGTTCGATGCCCTCATCCAACTCGCTCAGGCATCCCAGATAGATGGTCTTTCCATTGTCATAGGCAGGAGTTTCATCCTCTCCCAAAGCATAGGTATAGGGCATTTCACCGTAAATATCCGTCATCAGCATAAAGCCGTAAGCACGAATCACCTTTGCCACACCCACATAATGCCAGGCACCTGCTGCCATAGCCTTCTTATACATATCCTCAATGTTGCATCCGGCTCCTACAAACCACCATTGGTAAGGAGTGGTAGAAGGTCCATCTTTATATTTCCAATTAGGTGCCCAACAAGACATATTCCAATAAGTTCCCCCATTGTAATATCTGGTCCAGTCGCCCATAGACATGGACGAACGCCAAGCCCCAAATTGGTTGGCACTGTTCGTATAGAACTCGATATGCGGCAAACGGGTTTGAAAGGTAGCACTCTCCGATGACGGATTTTCCGGATCGACGTTGCAATCCAACCAGTCACTACATGAGGTAAACGCAAGCGTCAACAAACTTACCCCACCCAATAAAAATGTTCTTATATCTTTCATACAATTTTCTTTTTAGTATTCCGAAATATGTTTAGAATGTCAAGTTCAACCCAAAGGACATACCCGACGTAGCAGGAACACCACAATAGTCAAAACCGACAGAAGAGGAGCCTCCCACACCGGCACCGGCAGCAGCCACTTCAGGATCACCGTCATAATTAGTGAACAGCAGCAGGTTGGTGGCAGCAACAGATACAGAGGCCCGCTTTACAAATCCCACTCTTTGCAACCACTTTTTCGGGAAATCATAAGAGAGAGAAACAGAACGAAGTCTCAATGAATTGACTTCAGTAATATAGTTCCGTGTATTCTTTGGATAATAGTTCTGATAATAATCCTTTATGATATTATAGCCACTCTTTTCCACTTCATTAAAGACATAAGTCTTATCCGCTTCCCAAGTATGGCTTACGGCATTGCCATTCGCATCCACACCTTCCACAGTCAAAGGACGATTGCGCACATCACCGGAAAAACGGCTCACACCTGAATTATCCATCGCATAACGAGTGCCGTTGATAACATCACCACCTACGCGGAACTCCCACAACATATTGAAAGTAAATCCTTTCCAGGTCAATGTGTTATTCAGCCCACCCGTAAATGTTGCTTCACGATTACCTACAGCAGAAAGTGCAGAATCAAAAGTAGGCATTCCGTTCTTATCCAAAATAAGTTTTCCGTCTTCATTTCTCTTCCATTCTGTACCGGCAATAGCCATAAAATCACCGCCATTGAAAGAAGCAGCCTGTGCACCGGCATACTGAACATCCGTAACATACATTACGTCCATGCCATCAGGAAGTCCATCCAAAGTACCTCGGTTACCGGCCATATTGAACCCAACTTCCCAAGTCAAGTCTTTGGTCTGCACAGGGATACCTGAAATGCTCAGTTCCATACCTTTGTTATATACATTACCGGCATTGATGGAACAGAATATGTAACCAGTGGATTGAGGACCACGCGGAGAAAGAATCTGATTATAAGAATCATTGGTATAATAAGCATAATCTATGTGCAAACGATTCTTGAAGAAACTCAATTCCAAGCCGATTTCTGTTGATTTAGTCATTTCCGGCTTCAAGTACGGATTACCACGTGTCCAAGTATTACCGGCACCAACCAGACCATTCAAGAAAGCTCCAACAGGCCAAAGTGCAGTAGCCGTCTCATATGCCCCCGTATCCTTACCCACTTTCGCCCAAGAAGCACGAATCTTACCAAAATTAAGCACGCTGTCAGACATCCAACCTAACTTGTGCAACATCTCTGTAAATACAAATGACCCACTGACGGACGGATAAAAATAAGAGCGATTCTCTATAGGCAGCGTAGAAGTCCAGTCGTTACGTCCGGAAACAGTCAGATACAACATATTGTTCCAAGAAGCGCGAAACTCTCCAAACAAGCCGACAAGCCTTTTCTTGGAGGCTCCGTGAGAAAAACGTTTTTCTGTATCTTTCGCATTGGCATAAGAGAAGAAATCGGGCACCGTAAAGTTGTATGCCATCATAGACACGCGGTCTGTCTTAGTCTCGTCAATAGTAGCCCCCAACAACAAGTTCAAGTCAAAATCTCCAAACCTCTTCGATATATTCGACATAAAATCATGAGACATATAGCGGAAGCGCATTGTATTATCACTCATCATTCCATTCTGCCAAACTTGTTTGAGCACACCATTGGCCGCCAATCTGTTGGAAGCTGTTTGCGTATATTGGTCCAATCCTATTTTATAGGACAAGAACCACCATTTAGTAATATCAGCCTTTAAGCTAACCATACCGGTAAAGCGGTCCGTATCATCGAAAATACGGTTTTTATTCACAATCCAATAGGGATTGTCACGTTCCTCCCATGGATCAAGACGGTCACCGAACATACGATAACGCGAACCGTCTTCATTCAAATAACGGGTCATATCGTCAAATGGAGACCAGTTGTAAACCCCGTACAAAGCCCCATTACCGGAAGAGCCATACAAACCGGCTCCGGTCAAGGTTCTATCGGTATGGGCATCAGAATAAGCAGCACTTGCATTAAATGTAAATATGCCTACTTTCTGCTCTCCGTTGAAACGGAAAGCATACTTCCGATAACCGGTTTCAGGTACGACACCTGCCTGGTCATAAAACGAACCGGACAAATAGAACTTACTATTCTTGCTACCTCCTGACACGCTGGCACTCTCATCGAAAACATTGCCAGTCTGAAAGAAATCACCTATATTGTCATACGTCTTCGCATTAGTTCTTTCACCCCAGGAAGTATAAGCAAAATCATTGAACGAAGTACCTGTATATTCCTTATTTGCTCCATAGAGGTCTTCCATAAATCCTCTGGCATATTCCGTTTGAACCTTCGGCAAATCCTTTACCCAAGAACTGGTAAACTTGGAATTTATATTCACTTCTACCATTCCTTCCTTACCTTGCTTCGTCGTAATCAGAATGACGCCATTGGCAGCACGCGAACCATAAAGAGCCGCAGCTGCAGGTCCTTTTAGAACAGACATGCTTTCAATATCTTCCGGGTTAATATCCATCAAACGATTGGAAGTAGTAGAAGCCGAACGCGTAGAACCGTCAAAAGCAGAATTACCTATCACTGATGATGAATTATCATAAATCAAACCGTCCACAACAAAAAGCGGCTGGTTATCCTTCCCTTCAGAACCTGATGTACCTCCTCTGAGAATAATCTGTGCACCTGCACCCGCAGCACCCGAGGACTGAGTGATATTCACACCGGCCACCTTACCCGAAAGGGAGGAAATCGGGTTGGCAGTTTTCACCTTCATCAATTCATCCGATTTCACATCTTCCATTGAATACCCCAAAGCCTTGCGCTCTTTCTTGATACCCATAGCCGTCACCACCACTTCGTCCAGCGCCTGAGAATCATCCTGCAACGTTACATTATAAGCGGTGGCATTCGTCACTTTTATTGTAACACTTTTGTACCCGATAAAAGACACCTCCAGTGTGCTACCCACCGGTGCTTCTACAGAAAATCTTCCGTCAATGTCCGTCACGGCACCCGTACCGGAACCTTTCACTAATACGCTGGCACCGATAATCGGCTCGCCTGCTGCATCTATAACTTTACCTGTGATTTTTTTTGCTTGCTGAGTACTCTGGGAACTTGGCACATTCTCGGCTGCATTTACCGAATAAGGTGTAGCCATCCCAAATAGTGCAAGCAACACTAATGATAAGCAATAATTTCTTTTCATAAGCTCTATTATTTGGATTTGTTTGCAAACATATAAATAAATTTAGCAATATCTAAATCTATCAAGCTAAAAAATACTAAATAAATATTAAAATATTTGGATTTGTACTTATGCAATGCTTAAAACAAAGATTTAATAATAACCACATTTATTATAAATATATCATATTGACTAACAAACAAGGCAATTTCTCGTCACAAACAACTATTTTATACACATACTCGATATATATGAAATATAAAAAAGACAAATTAGAGCAATAAGACATTTATCACCTCTCTTTTTCGACACTATTACTCCAGGAAAACCGATAAAGTCCACTAAAAAAAGAAATCTAATTTCACACTTACAACAAATAATTAACCAAACAAATCTACAAATTATCCCAAAAACAGTGTTCAACTATTAATTAGCACAGAAATCGATTACGACAGTTATTAATAATCCGTTAACAAAAGCAGGTTCCTTCAACCCTACTTTCCTATCGGCTGTATTCTCCTTCTCACCTCTTTGGATATTTCCAGAAACATATAGTTCAGTTTGCCGGAATGAATACCTTCTTTATACTGGGTATACTTCTTATTGGCATACTCTTTAGACTTATCAAAGGTAATGCGTGACATCTGGTTCTGCGACTTTCCCACCATGGTAGAATCCAACTGTTCATCCGGAAAGAAATCATCCAAATCCACATCGCCTATCATGGTTGTTTCGAGGAAATTCATGTCGTTATGACTGGAGTCTGTATAGTATCCTACAAACATATGCCCCGGGGTGCGCACCAATATGGGTTCTATATTTATGGCACGGAGCAGAGAAGCAAAAAGTACACTCCCATCCACACAATTGATTTGCGAGGACTCCAAAGCATCATCGAACGTACGCACACGCTGTGAAAAGACCACGTTGCTGGAAAGGCTTGTATTGGAGACCGAGCTATAACGGAACTTGCGCTTTTGCAACACATTCCACAAGGCATAAACCTGCCTGTCCACCACTTCGGCACCTCCCTGATAGCCTAAAAAACGGTTGACGATACGCGTATCCAGCGCTTCACGCAGCAGCTTGTCAATCATAGGATTCTCCTCATTCACATAAGCTGCAAAAAAGATACCGGTATCATGGAATTTTGTACCATTCGTGACATACCCCAACAGACATTCATTAATGCTGCGAACGGAAAAAGTACGCACCCTCTGCCCCAAATCCTTACCGTTCATCTCTACCATAACGGCCACACTAATGGGTTCCGCCTGGTTGTTATTCTTCAGAGCCTCATAATTCCATATGATATCAGGATAGATAATATACTCCGTACGCGGTTTTGCCAGTACGAACTCCGACACGGAACGGGAAAAGAACGGAGTCTCCGCAACCTCTACCCGCACCCGGCTGTAGGCATTCCTCGAACGGATGCGGACAGCAATGCATGACTTCGGATTGCCCACGTACATAGAGTCTACCGGCACGATGACCTGAGCGTCGGTAGTCGCCACCGAAAGGATGCTGGAAGGAAATATGTTGCCGCCCAGCTCATCCGCAATCTCAAAGCCCGAACGGAAAGGAGCTGTATTCAGCCAGACAGAGCCGATTATCACCAAAAGCAGAGTTCCCACAATAACCGGCAAACGCCTCTTAGAGCAACTCTTGATGTACATAAGTTCTTTCATACAATTCAGTATTTACGAAGCAAAGATAATATTTTAATGGAACGGTCCTTTTAGAAACGCTTTTGATTTTCTTAAATAAACAAGAACTAAATGTAACCCAAATGTAACACTTGCTTCATCATTCCGTAACAATTTTACCTCACTTTTGCACTAAAGAAAGTAAAAATAGCCTGCACCTCAGCATAACTTTTCATATAAACATGAAAATTCTGCATTCGGATTGCACTATTTTTGCCAATAAAAAAAAATAAAGTTTAACTTTGTGACAAGAGAACTGTTTTACCCTTATCATACATAAACAACAAAGCAATGAATGATTACCGTATTTTAGTAGTGGACGACGAAGAGGATTTATGTGAAATTCTGAAGTTCAATCTTGAAAACGAAGGATATGAAGTAGATACGGCAAATTCTGCCGAAGAAGCGCTGAAGATGGACATCTGCAATTACAATCTTTTATTGCTGGATGTGATGATGGGAGAAATTTCCGGCTTCAAAATGGCAAGCATGTTGAAAAAGGACAAAAAAACGGCTCGGATACCTATCATCTTCATCACTGCCAAAGATACGGAAAACGACACAGTGACCGGTTTCAACCTGGGAGCAGACGACTACATATCCAAACCCTTCTCGCTACGCGAAGTGGCGGCACGTGTCAAGGCCGTACTAAGACGCACCTGGCAAGGAGAAACGGAGCATGCACCGGAACAGATTTCCTACAAGACGCTGGTGCTGGACATCATCAAGAAAAAAGTCTGCATTGATGGCGAAGAGGCACCGCTCACCAAAAAGGAATTCGAGATCTTATTGCTGCTTTTGCAGAACAAAGGACGCGTATTCTCCCGCGAAGACATACTGAACCGCATCTGGAGCGACGAAGTATATGTGCTGGACCGCACCATCGACGTGAACATCACACGTCTGCGCAAGAAAATCGGAATTTATGGCAAATGCATCGTAACACGTTTGGGATATGGGTATTGCTTCGAAGCCGAATAATAAAGACAGGCACTTTCTGTCCTTCAGCCGGAAACTGTTTCTTTCCGTCATCTCATTGTTTCTAGCATTCGCCGCATGCTTCATTGCTTACCAATATCAGCGAGAGAAAGAATATAAAGTAGAGTTGCTGGACATGCAGCTGCAAGACTATAATGGCAGACTGCACCAAGAATTGCATCACCTCCCCGACAGTATATGGACTTCCCTGCTGAACAGCTACATATCCAAACAGATGGACAAGGAACTGCGTGTCACGGTGGTAGACCTACACGGCAACGTACTGTTTGACAGCTCCCGGAACAATAACCACGACTTGGGCAATCACATCAAGCGGCCTGAAGTACAGAGAGCCCTGAAAAACGGCAAGGGATATGACATGCGGCGCATTTCGGAAACCACCGGCAAAACCTATTTTTATTCAGCCACAGTCTACGAAGACTACATCATCCGTTCGGCCTTGCCCTATAATGTCAACCTGATAAACAGCTTGGCTGCCGACCCACACTACATCTGGTTCACAGTCATCGTATCACTGCTGCTGATATTTATCTTCTACAGATTCACCTCCAAACTAGGCAGCGCCATCAATCATCTGCGCGAATTTGCCAAAAGAGCTGACAAAAACGAGCCTGTAGAAATAGATATACAAACGGCCTTCCCCCATAATGAACTTGGAGAGATTTCACAGCACATCATACAGATATACAAGCACCTGCGCGAAACGAAAGAGGCGCTTTACATCGAACGCGAAAAGCTCATCACCCACTTGCAGACCTCCCGCGAAGGACTGGGCGTATTCAACAGAGACAAAAAGGAGATATTGGTAAACAACCTATTCACCCAATACGGCAATCTGATTTCAGACTCCAACCTGCAAACTACCGAAGAGATATTCTCCATCTGCGAATTCCAGAAAATAACAGATTTCATCAACAAGGCTCAGAGACGCCCCTCCTACAACGAAGAACGAAGAATGTCCATCCACATCAACAAGAACGGACGCACCTTCATCGTGGAGTGCATCATCTTCCAAGACCTCAGCTTTGAAATCTCCATCAACGACATAACCCAAGAAGAGGAGCAAATACGGCTGAAACGACAGTTGACCCAAAACATTGCCCACGAGCTGAAAACTCCCGTAAGCAGTATACAAGGTTATCTGGAAACTATCGTAAACAACGAAAACATTGCGCCTGAAAAAATGCAGGTTTTCCTGGAACGCTGTTACGCGCAAAGCAACCGCCTGAGCCGCCTACTACGCGACATATCCGTATTGACTCGTATGGACGAAGCCGCCAATATGATTGACATGGAAAAGGTAGACATCAGCATGCTGGTTGCAAACATCATCAACGAAGTGTCCCTGGAACTGGAACAGAAACAAATCACCATTGTCAACTCCCTGAAACCGAAGATACAGCTGCGGGGAAATTACTCCTTGCTCTACTCCACCTTCCGCAACCTCATGGACAACGCCATCGCTTATGCCGGCACCAACATACACATCAACATCAGTTGTTTCCGCGAAGACGAGAATTACTATTATTTCAGTTTTGCCGATACCGGTATCGGTGTTTCTCCCGAACATCTGAACCGTTTGTTCGAACGCTTCTACCGTGTAGACAAAGGACGCTCGCGCAAATTAGGAGGCACCGGCCTGGGACTCGCCATAGTGAAGAATGCAGTCCTCATCCATGGAGGTACCATCTCTGCCAAAAACAACCAAGGCGGAGGACTGGAGTTTGTATTCACACTGGCAAAAGAGAGATAACAGCCCGTTTTACCACACCAAACAACATGCTTTGCATACCTCCGGAGAAGGTTCTTGTGGCAAGTGTGGCTTGTATCGGTTTTCACCTTACTGATGTAACGGATTGCGCAAATCATCTTAAGTCGTTATTAATCAGAGAGTGGTTTTGCCAACTTATCACCATGCTTTTGGCAAGCTTTTACCATGACTATGGCAAAGCTTTGCCAACAAGGCGGCAAAGTCTTGCCAAGAAGGTGGCAAAACCTTGCCAACTTGTCGGCAGAAAGAAAGAGAGCGGGGAAGAAAATTTATCACTCATAGAATTGTTTTCTCAAAAAGAATCCCTATCTTTGTCATGCATTGGTTCGCTCCCCCTCTTCAGGGAAAGCGATTAAAAGGGAATCAGGTGTAAATCCTGAACAGTCCCGCTGCTGTAAGTTTCGCACAATGTTGCAGGCAATCACCCTCTATGCCACTGGAACACTCTTCCGGGAAGGCGTCTACAACAGAAACAAGTCAGAAGACCTGCCATGCACATTTTATCATTGCTTTCGAGGAAAAAGCGTTGAGTCTAATGAACCGGGCAAATCGTCCATCATTTCATTCATCAAACCTTATTCAGAGAAAGTAAAGAAGGTAATAAACTCTGCCAAGTTTATTTGATGATGTCCGGCCGAAGTGATTTCGCCCGGACATTTGTATTACAAAAAGTCATATTTTAGGCCCACTACAACGTATTCCAACACAAATCAGAACAGGTTTATATATCAATCTCATCACCGACTCGGGCACCGGTGCCATGAGCGACCACCAATGGGCGGATTTATAGCCACCCGCCGGAAAGACTGTAAGCGATTTACAAGCTCAATGTCAAGACAAAATCCGGAAACAAATAATAATGAATAGCGAACCGACGTTTCTCCACCGTACGATATTCTTCGGCGGAGAATATGCCGCTTTCATTTACAGCAAAAGGCAAAATGCGCATATGTCCGCGGAAATCAACCTCGGAAGCATTCAGGCATTTGAATATTGTCTCCTTGGCCGACCAGTGCAGCAACAGTGACCAAGTGTCGGTTCCCCGAAATACGGACGGCTGTTCATCTTCGCGCATGAATTTATGCGCCACCTTCCTTACCCGCTCACCATACTGCTCGATGTCAATGCCTACTTCCCGACCCGGCAATCCCAAAACAACAGCCACATAACCTTTTGTATGCGAAATACTGAGGGAGGCGGAAGCATCTGCCAGATAAGGTTTCCCACTGGGATGATAAGCAATCTCTTTCTCTTCTCCAGACAGCGTATAAAGTAATACGCGGACAGCCAGCCACTCCAGACGGCGGTGTGCCGCGGTGAAACGCAACATATCTTCTCGGTACACTTCCTGATGAGGGAGCATAGCCAGTAATTCCTCCGGAGATTCCTCCGTTTTCCAAATTCCCCATCGGCAGGAAGGAGCAGTATGTTGCAAAAAAAGAGGCACGAAACAATTAAAAAATTAATAATTAAAGAGAAGAAGCATTGGGGGCTGCCGGGACATTTATTGTAAACTTCACTTTCAAGATACGGCGATTGTCCATCTCCAGCACCTCGAACTCATAACAGTCGTAGGTTACCTTTTCATGAAGAGCAGGAAATTCTCCCTTCAGTTCCAGCAGAAGTCCGGCAAGTGTATCGGCATCCCCTGCCACCTCATCGAACGTTTCCTCATCTATCCTCGTTATCTTATAAAAATCGGTCAGCTGGGTTTTAGCTTCAAACACCCACGTGTGGTCATTCAGTACAGCATACGTGTGTTCTTCATCATCATATTCGTCATGAATCTCACCCACAATCTCTTCGATAATGTCCTCCATAGTGACAATTCCCGACGTACCGCCGAACTCATCAACTACAATGGCAATATGAATCTTGTTTGCCTGGAAGTCGCGCAGCAAATCATCAATCATCTTGGTTTCAGGCACAAAGTAAGCGGGGCGAATCAACGACTGCCAGCGGAAATTGTCCCCTTTGTTCAGGTGAGGAAGCAAGTCCTTGATGTAAAGCACCCCCTTGATATTGTCACAGTTGTCTGCATAGATGGGAATACGGGAATAAACATTCTCCACAATACACTTCACCACATCCTTGAAAGAGGTACGAATATCCAAATCCACCACATCGAGGCGGGAGGTCATGACCTCCTTGGCGGTCTCTCCGCCAAAGCGGATGATGCCTTCCAAAATATTATTCTCCTCCGAAAGTTCCGCCTTATCAGTCAGTTCCAAGGCATGTGAAAGTTCATCAACCGATATATTATGGTTCTTGCGGGCCACATGCTTGTTCAAGAAAAAAGTGGAACGCACCAACATGGATGCCATCGGGTAGAATACAGAACGGAAAAACGTAATGCCGGGAGCAGCGAAACGACAGAAAACCAACGTTTTCTGAGCTGAATATATCTTAGGCATGATTTCACCGAAAAGCAACAGCAGAAACGTAAGGATTACTGTCAGAATAAGGAACTCTGCAATGAGAGAATGAAATTGAAATACATTCATAAAGAAGAAGTTGCAGAGCATGATTATGGTTACATTCACGAAGTTGTTTGTAATCAGAATCGTCGCCAACAAACGTTCGCTGTTATCCAGCAAATTACTGATTTTCTCATCCGAAGGATGCTTTCTCTCCGCTATTACATTCAAGTCTGACGGAGAAAGAGAGAAAAAGGCTATTTCAGAAGCTGATGCAAAGCCGGAAACGAGCAAAAGCAAACCTGCCAACACAATGGCTACAATGGCCGAAATAGAAGGAGTCTGTACGGATATACCGTTAAAAACATCTGCCAACTGGCATAAATAAGCGTCTGGATCCAAAGATTTTGGTTTTAGTTAAACAATTAGAACGGCAAGTCGTCCGTCGGATTATCTTGTGCAGGAGTAGCCTGCGGTTGTACTGGTTGTTGCGGTCGGGCCGTCGCACCCGCCTGCGGCGCGTAAGGGGCAGCACCGGGAGTTGCAGTTTTCGGAGTCAGCATCTCCATATTGTCGACAAATATCTCGGTCACATAGCGCTTGATACCTCCCTGATCATCATAAGAACGAGTACGTATCTTACCTTCCACGTAAAGTTTGTCGCCCTTGTGCACATATTTCTCAACGATTTCGCCTAAACGGCCACGGAATATCAGGTTATGCCATTCGGTACGGTCTGGAATCTGTGTACCATTCTGCAAAGTATATCCTTTCTCCGTAGTGGCCAAAGAAAGCTGGGCAACACAATTTCCACCTTCATAATAGGTTATTTTAGGGTCTTGTCCCACATTTCCTATCAATATCACTTTATTTACTGACATAAGCTTCTATTTTATTAAATTGCTGCCAAAATTAACGAGAATATTCACACCATGCAAGAATACAGACAACTTTTATACATATTTCTCCAAGAAAGCATGTATCAGCCGAGGCACCGCATAACGGTCCAAATCTTCGACCGCAACCTGCTGGTAACCTGAAAAGGAGTCCGAATCATCGGGCAGAGTGACCTCATAGAAATTGGTATAAATCACTCTGTGGGACAATACATGCTTCACTCCCCGAAGTAGAGTACGGACTATCCGCACCTCTCCCTCTGCAAACAGCGCATGAAACTGCGGACATGACAGAAATTCCTCTTCGGATAAATCTTTTTCCGTTTCGATTAAAGGCAATTCAAAGAGATTTTTCCAGATATCGTCCTCCGTCCTCTTATTTATTAAGGTATGCGCGCCCATGCGTACATATATATAATTAAAATAGCGGTTGGTGGTCTTTGTTCTGTGCTGCTTCACGGGCAGTTGCTGCACCTTGCCTTCCGACAAGGCCCGGCAGCTGTCGGACAAAGGACAAAACAGGCAATTGGGCGACTGCGGCGTACACTGCACGGCTCCGAAGTCCATAATCGCCTGGTTATAATCTGCCGGTCGGGATTTATCGAGCATCTCTCCCGCCAAAGCAGTAAAAGTCTTTTTCCCTTCGGTAGAATCAATAGGAATATCAATGCCGAAATAACGGGAAAGCACCCGATATACATTCCCGTCGACCGTCGCATAAGGCATGTCATAGGCAAAGGAGCAGATGGCCGCTGCCGTATAATCTCCCACCCCCTTCAAGGCACGTACCTCAACGTAGTTTTTCGGGAATGTCCCCTTCATGCTTCTGGCTGCGGCATGCAGGTTACGGGCACGGGAATAGTACCCCAGGCCCTGCCAATATTTCATCACTTCGTCCTCAGACGCAGCAGCCAGCGATGCCACATCCGGAAAGCGTTTTATGAAACGCAAAAAGTACTCATAGCCCTGCGCCACTCTCGTCTGTTGTAAGATGATTTCAGAAATCCATATCAGATAAGGGTTCGTGGTATTTCGCCACGGAAGGTCGCGTTTATTCTCCGCATACCAGTCCAACAATGTTCCGCTAAAAATATTCATGCTACAAAAATACTTCATTTTCAACCTAACAAAGCTTAATGCCAAGACTTTTTTAGAAAATTGTCCGAAATATATTTTTTAGAGACACGGAAAAGCTATATATTTGCAGTCCAAAAAATTAGGAAAACTATAGTAATAATATTTTTTTTAAAGAAAAATGACTAAAGCTGATATTGTAAACGAAATTACAAAGAACACCGGAATTGATAAGACAACCGTACTTACAACCGTTGAAGCATTCATGGACGCAGTAAAGGCATCTTTATCCAAAGATGAAAATGTTTACCTCCGCGGGTTTGGTAGTTTTGTAGTGAAGAAAAGAGCTCAGAAAACTGCTCGCAACATCTCCAAGAACACTACAATAATCATTCCGGAACATAACATTCCGGCATTTAAGCCTGCAAAAACGTTCACCCTCTCAGTGAAGAAATAATAAACAATAGTATTAACCCATAAAATTTTGAAGCTATGCCAAGCGGAAAGAAGAAAAAAAGACATAAAATGTCTACGCACAAGCGTAAAAAAAGACTAAGAAAGAACAGACATAAAAGTAAAAAGTAATTTTTAGTCTGAAGGACAAAATAAAGAACAAACTTGTGAAGCAAAATATCTCGCGGGTTTGTTCTTTGTTTAAGTAGTAAATTGAATCATTTAAAAGCCAATTATTGTGACAAGCGAACTCGTTGTAGACGTACAGCCCAAAGAGGTATCCATCGCACTGCTTGAAGACAAGCAGCTGGTGGAACTCCAGAGCGAAGGAAGAAATATTTCCTTCTCAGTGGGCAACATGTATTTGGGACGCGTCAAGAAATTGATGCCTGGCCTGAATGCCTGCTTCGTGGACGTGGGTTACGAGAAAGACGCTTTTCTTCATTATCTGGACTTGGGTCCTCAATTCAACTCGTTAGAGAAGTACGTAAAGCAAACTTTAAGCGACAAAAAGAAGCTGAATCCCATTACCAAAGCAACCATACTTCCCGACCTTGAAAAGGACGGAACGGTTTCCAACACACTCAAGGTAGGACAAGAAGTAGTGGTGCAGATTGTCAAGGAACCTATTTCGACCAAAGGGCCGCGACTGACTTCCGAACTTTCCTTTGCCGGAAGATACCTCGTACTGATTCCCTTTAACGACAAGGTTTCCGTATCACAAAAAATTAAATCGAGCGAAGAGCGCGCACGCCTCAAGCAACTGCTGATGAGCATCAAACCGAAGAACTTCGGTGTCATCGTCCGCACTGTGGCCGAAGGAAAACGTGTAGCCGAACTTGACGGAGAGCTTAAAGTATTACTGAAACATTGGGAAGATGCCATCACAAAAGTACAGAAAGCCACCAAATTTCCGACACTGATTTACGAAGAAACCAGCCGCGCCGTAGGACTGTTGCGTGACTTGTTCAATCCTTCCTTCGAAAACATCCACGTGAACAACGAGGCAGTGTACCACGAAATCAAGGATTACGTAACCCTCATCGCCCCTGAACGGGCAGGAATCGTGAAGCTGTACAAAGGACAACTCCCCATTTACGACAATTTTGGCATCACCAAACAAATCAAGTCGTCATTCGGCAAGACCATTTCATACAAAAGTGGTGCCTACCTGATTATTGAGCATACTGAGGCGCTTCACGTAGTAGACGTGAACAGCGGTAACCGCACCAAGAATGCCAACGGGCAGGAGGCTAACGCACTGGAAGTGAATCTGGGTGCAGCCGACGAACTGGCACGCCAGCTCAGACTAAGGGATATGGGTGGTATCATCGTGGTGGACTTCATCGACATGAACGAAGCCGAAAACCGACAGAAGCTTTACGAACGTATGTGTGCCAATATGCAGAAAGACAGAGCACGTCACAACATCCTGCCGCTCAGCAAATTCGGACTGATGCAAATTACACGCCAGCGTGTGCGCCCGGCTATGGATGTAAATACGACTGAAACCTGTCCCACCTGTTTCGGCAAAGGCACCATCAAATCGTCCATCCTCTTTACGGACACCTTAGAGAGTAAGATTGACTATCTGGTCAACAAATTGAAGATAAAGAAATTCTCGTTACACATCCACCCGTACATTGCAGCCTATGTCAATCAGGGACTCGTCTCCTTGAAACGGAAGTGGCAGATGAAGTACGGATTTGGTATCAAGATTATTCCAAGCCAGAAACTTGCATTTCTGGAATATGTATTCTACGACCTGCAAGGGGAAGAGATAGACATGAAGGAAGAAATCGAAATCAAATAAAAAAAGCGGTGAAGAGTATTTGTCTTCACCGCTTTTTTTTAATCCTTCCTTCGGGAAATTCTTCCCGAAAAGCAGCGTACGTTATAAAGCCAAGCGATATATTTCCTTACAATCGGTCATGGTCAGCTTCACGTAGTTACCAAGCAGTTCGCCTTTATTGCGCTGCAGGCTGGCAATCATACGGTCTATATCGGGATGTTCAATGCCCAACTCCTTAAAGCTAACCGGCAAACCCATATAACGGAAAAAGTGTTTCAGACGGGCAGTACCTGCCAAAGCCATCTCTTCCAAATCATCGGACTTGGGTATATCAAAAACACGACGGGCAAACTGGGCAATCTTTGCCGGATTATGTTCCGCCATAAAGGTCATCCAGGCAGGGAAGATGACAGCCAGACCGGCACCATGGGCTACATCATAGATAGCACTGATTTCATGTTCCAGTGCATGAGATGCCCAGTCTTCCTCACGCCCTACCCCACAAGTTCCGTTATGCGCCACAGTGCCACACCACATAATGTTGGCACGCGCGGCATAGTCGTCCGGTTGCAGTTTCACTCGGTAAGCCTCTTTAATGATAGCTGTCAAGGTACCTTCGCAAAGCCGGTCACTGATTTCCACATCCGAAGTATTCGTAAAGTAACGTTCCATGATGTGAGCCATCATGTCGGCAATACCACAAGCCGTCTGATAAGCCGGGAGGGTGTAGGTCAGTTCAGGATTCATGACGGAGAATACGGGACGCAAATGCTCAGGAGCGCAAAGACCCAGTTTTTGGAGTGTCTCTGTCTTGGTGATTACCGCATTGCCCGAGCCTTCGCTTCCGGCAGCCGGGATAGTCAGCACCACGGCTACTTTCAGCGCTTTCTCCACCTTGGCACGACCGATAAAGAAATCCCAGAAGTCGCCATCATACAGGGCTCCGGCAGCAATGGCTTTCGCCGTATCTATGACCGAACCACCCCCCACAGGAAGCATCATATCCACCTGTTCACGACGACAAAGCCGAATACCTTCGTACACTTTCCCGTCAACGGGATTAGGTCGGACACCTCCCATTTCGCAATAAGCCACACCAGCTTCCTGTAAAGATTGCTTTACACGCCCCAGCAGTCCGCTACACACGACAGAACCGCCTCCATACACTATCATCACTTTTTGCGCACCATACTTACGCGCCAATGCACCGACCTGCACTTCAGTATTCTTGCCAAAAACAAACTCCGTAGGACTATAAAGAACAAAATTATTCATTGTATATCTTATTCAATGTATCGACTGTATCTTTCAAAGAAGCGTCCGAACGCCCCCCACTTCATCAGTCCTTTCTCGAACACCCAAATACCCAGCAATGCACAAGAGATGCCCAGCATCACATCAATCAGATAGTGATGTCCCGAATAGACAGCCGTCCACCAGATACCGACCATAATCACCGAAAACAACGCTATCAGCCACTTCCTGCTGCGGTCTATAACAGCGTAGGCCAAAGCTACCACCATATAGGCGGCATGAAGCGAGGGCACCGCTGCAAATACATTGGCATTCCTTCCGTAAATAGAGTTGAAGACGGAGCATCCCAGCAGTTCGTCAAAGCGCCCCAAGCCTGCCACATTACCCGGAGTGTCGAGTATAGGTTCGAAACCATAATTCATGGCATACCAAGGTGGAGCAGCGGGATGGATGTAATAGCCGGCAAAACCGATAAGATTAACCAGCAGAAATACCATCGCAAAGCGAAGATATACCTTACGGTCGCCCTTCAGATAAAGCCACAGCCCGAATGCAATGGGAACGGGTACCCAGCAGAGATAGAATATCCCGGCAAAGCAATCAGCTACCGGGCAATAGTTCAAAGCAAAATATTCGCAAGGAATGAGGACAGTACCGTCTACAGAGAAGCCGAAAAGGGATTTTTCTGCCTCATAAAGTCCTTTTACATCAATGGGATTCACCTGGTAATTGGGATATACACGCATCCAGTCATACGAAATGCCGAATACGAAAAACGGCAACAGAGCCACTGCCAACTTACGGGTTGCCTGTCCGGCAAAGAACAATATCCAAAATACACCCGTCATCAGGAAATGTTCCGGACGAAGCCCGATACAGACCGCTGTCAGAATCATGAAAAACGCCGTGATAACAATCACCGGCACAGCCTCTCTCACAGAGGGAAACGAACTAGTTTTCATCCTTGTTTTTCAGCAGTTTATAGCAATGTGCCAAGCGCGCAAATGCCGTCAAATTCGCCAATATTGCAATCACTGCCATAGGCACAATTAGTATCATCATCGGGTCGAACAAGGTACAATCACTGAAGATACCGCAGAACATGGCACCGAGGGCAGTCAGTACAACGCGTTCGGGACGCTGCATGAAACCTACCTTACACTCCAGTCCCAAGCCTTCGGCACGGGCACGCACGTAACTCACCATCAGCGAACCTATCAACGCAATGAATGTAATGATGGAGCCCCACAAATAGCCTTGCAGCATCAAGTAATAGAAGATGCCGAACAATGTCATGAGCTCGCTGTAACGGTCGAGTACGGAATCGTACAGCGCACCGAAAGTAGAACTCATTTTGCCCACACGCGCCACGCGGCCGTCCATCATATCAAACAACCCGGCAAAGAGCACAATACCGCCTCCCCAGCCCACATAGGCCAGTTCACCACTTTTACACACTCCGGCATACACAAACAAGGCAGCCGCCACGATATTCAGCACCAGCCCTGTAGTCGTAATAAAGTTAGGCGTAATGCCAATTTTAATCATACCATGCACCACAGGGTTGATAATCTTGTATATCACCTGCTGCAACCAATCTCTATAATTCATATTCGTCTTTTTTGTTTTCTAAATAATGTTTCAGAAAGCCTTTTATATTGTGATTACGATAAACGAAAAAACGTTGCAGATGGTAGTTCCAAAAAAAAGCTACCAACACTGCTACAATTATCTTCGACAGAATAAATACATCGTCTATATAATATCCCAACAATCCATTTACCCATGTCATGCCGGTAAGCCATTCAGTCAATGCAAAAATACCCCAAGTATTCAGTATAATGCTGCCTCCCCAGACAAAGAGGTACTTGACGGCAACATGCGTTTTCTTGCAGTTGCTAGCATGGAACACCCATCCGTAATTAACGGCACAGTTTACAATGCCTCCCACCACAGATCCCGTGAATGTGGCATAAAGATAAAAAACAGCAAAAGCCTTTACCAGAAGGATAGTCACCAGAAAATCGACAAAGCTTGCGAACTGCGCAGAAATCTGGGCCTTGAAGAAGATCCAGACAGAATGACGCCATGACAAATATCTGCCGCTTATTTTCAGCTGATTATCCATCTTGTCACAATCAAAATTATAAATCCGTAGACTCCGGACAGAATATCGTCCGCCATTACCCCTATTCCACCCGGCAGACTTTCCATACGGCGAATGCCCAAGGGCTTGAATATATCAAACAAACGGAACAATACAAATGCCCCCAATGCATACCATACGTGTCCGGCGGGCGCCGCAAGCAGGGCAATCCACACGCCAACCATTTCATCGACCACCACACGCGAAGGGTCTTTGCCCCAAGATGCCTCCAGACGGTTGGCAGCCCAGACACCGGCAAGTGTAAATACCAAAATCAATGCTACTGTCAGCCACAAAAGGCAGACACTTGAAACCAGATAAGACAACCCGAACCAGATAAGCGTAGCCAGCAAAGCTCCCGCAGTGCCAGGTGCAAAAGGAGAAAAGCCCGAGCCAAAGCCCGTACCGATAATGACTGGGAGGAAGGAGTTTTTTTTCATCAAAAAAGTAATGAGGTGATAAATGCGATAAAAACGGTAAAGTGACAAATGCAAGAAAGTAATAAAAGTGATAAAGTGGTAAAGTGCTATCACTCTATCACCTTACCACCTTATTTTTATCACCTTATCACTGTTTTTTTAGTCCAGATAACTCGGTGCTGTCTCACCCACCATGTTGCGAAGAGTCTCTTTCACCATGCGCCATTGCTGGAACAAATCGTGTACCGGCTCATGCTCGAAGTCGTGCATCGGGCTCTTGCAGAAGAAGGACAGCCACGTCTGAATGCCGCACATGCCTGCACGCAATGCCAAATCACTGAAAAGAACCAAGTCGAGCGCGATGGGAGCAGCAAGAATGGAGTCGCGGCACAAGAAGTTAACCTTGATTTCCATCGGATAGCCCATCCAGCCGAAAATATCGATGTTGTCCCATGCTTCCTTATTATCCTTACGGGGAGGATAGTAGTTGATGCGTACCTTATGATAAACATCACCGTACAAGTCTGGATATTTCTCCGGTTCGAAGATATTGTCGATAACAGACAGCTTGCTGACCTCTTTTGTCTTGAAGTTCTCCGGTTGGTCAAGTACCTCACCGTCACGGTTACCCAGAATATTCGTAGAGAACCAGCCGCTTACACCCAACATACGGGTCTTGAACATCGGGGCAAGCACTGTCTTCATCAAAGTCTGGCCGCTCTTGAAGTCCTTACCAGAAATGGGCACATTCATTTTCTTGGAGAATTCCCACATAGCCGGAATGTCCACACACAGATTGGGAGCACCCATAATGAACGGAGCGCCTTCTGCGATGGCAGCGTATGCATAGCACATGCTCGGAGAAATTACCTCGGTATTGTTGTCCTTCATTGCCTGTTCCAAAGCAGCGAGAGATTCGTGTTCCTTGGACATCGGAACATAAATTTCCGTACTTGCCGCCCACAGCACGGCAATACGCTCGCAGTTATTGGCTGCCTTGAAGTTACGGATATCCTCACGCAACTGTTCTGTCATTTCCCAGCGGTCGGCAGCTTTCTTGATGTGCGTACCGTTCAAACGTTTTGCAAAATTGTGGTCGAATGCAGCAGGCATCGGCTTGATGGCTTGCAGTTCGTCTTTTACCAGATTCAAATCTTTCTCTTTCAAGACCTCGGCATACATAGCAGCTTCGTAGGCGTTGTCCGGGAAAATGTCCCAACCACCGAAAACGATATCATTCAAATCAGCCAAAGGCACTATGTCTTTGATAAGTTTTTCTTTGCCATCCTGCATGCGCATGGTAGCCATTTGTGTGATTGAGCCTATAGCTTTTGCCAAGCCCTTGCGAGCAGCTAATGTACCGGTAATCATGGTGGTTGCAACCGCACCACCTACTCCGACTACCAACACGCCCAAGCGTCCGGTTGCCGGCTTAATGTTTTCTTTCATTGCCATTGTATTATTTAGAGTTTAAAAAATTGCTCAAATTTAGGGTATTTTACCCAATTGGAATTAGTCGTTTTATCCGATTTAATGTTCTATTAGTAAGATTTAAGTTAAAATGTCATGTGTAAACTGATTCTGAGCCCGGATTTGTCCATATCCGGCAAATTTCAGTAAGTCAGACGCCATACATAATCGACACGCAACACCTTGAAAATATTTTCAATGCCTACACCAGCCTCTACGTATGGCGTATGCCCCATGGTGGTACTTCCGGCAGGAAAACGGAACAAATCCTGCTGAAAAGCCGGATTGTTCTTATCACTCAAATTTCCATACAAGCCGCGACAGGAAAGTACTTCACGCCATTTCAACTTTTTCAAAAAAGGAATGCGGTTGAAGAGCCAGCCGTTCAAGTAATAGGTCACATCCCAGGAAGCGTATTCATCGTTCATGAATTCCATGGCATTCATCAATGAATAAGACTCGGGCTGTATGGTATAGGACAAGTTTGCATTGGGAATGATGAGCAGAGGAAAAGGAACTTTATTCCAAACTTTTCCGGCTTTCAGGATAACGTCCGTATAGCCGAATGCCGAGAACCAGAAACGCTTCTGAAAACCCGCTTCCGTATAGTGATAGGTATAGTCTCCCCCCAGTACTCCTTTAGCAGCCATGGTATGTGTAAGCGAAAAGACCGGAGCATCCAGCGAAACGGGGAAGCGGTTCCATTGGGTCTGGAAGAATTTTTCATTGGGAGCATAGCGCAGTTTCAATTCGAGCTCACCGGTCGAAATACTCTTTACAGATGTATTACGGTCACCCTGCTTGATGAAAGGAATCAGATGGGATGATTCATCTTTACGCAGGCGCGCCGTCATCTGTACGGAAAAGCCGGAATGAAACTCATTGGTATAGGTCAGCTCCGCCTTCCGCTGATAGCCTATACGGTCATCCTTCTGACGTTTCAAGGCAAGAAAAACATTGTCCTGACTGGTATAAAGATAGTGTTGTCCATATTGATTGACGTCTGACAAGTAACGGAGCTTCAATGAATGTATAGGAAATTCATTGGCATACTCCTTCTTCTTATGAAAAGAATATTCCAGTTCGGCAAGTCCCTTTACACGATGGTCGCGAAAACCGTATGCCAAATAGCCCCTGCCGAACAAATACGGATTGAGCCATGCTGTCGTCATACCGCCGGCACGCAAGCGCACCCCTTCCAGTGTGTTTCCGCTGATAGTGGTATTCATCATACCGATATAGAACAAAGGTTCTTTTTCCTTCGGAGCGGGAATATACCCCGTAAACAGCACCTTCAGCACTTTCTCCGTCCAGAAATAAACGGGATAGCTGCGCAACTGGGCCATCATTTTGTCCACTGAAGTCTCTTTCTTGCTGACCTCCACCTGGCGGTTGGCATCCCAATATGCTTCCGAATAGCCGGAAGCCGATGCCTCTTCAATCACTTTTTCAGGTTTTTGAAAAGCCTGCCGAGCCTTGTCATCCGGTTCATACTGATAGTTTCTGTAATACACATCCCGCTTGGCATAAATGCCGTCACTATTGTCCACCAACTTGAACTCCGTAGTGATACTCTCATTGAGCAACTGCCGCGTACCGTTCTCCGCACGGTCAAAATTCTGCTCAATCTTCATGTAGTCCACAAAGTTCAAATTGATTTTCTGAGGAAAGTTCATGACGGCACGCCTTACAAAATAGGTACTGTCCAGCATGACGTACAAATGCCCCGCAAAACCGAACGACTCGGAGTTGAAAGGAACAAATGCCAAGTCAACGCAAGGCTTTCCGGCAACAGTAATCGTATCCATCAGATAATATTTGTAGAAAGACAGTCCAAGGGAGGAAAGCGGACTGACAAACTTATTGGTGAACAAGGTGATGTTGTTCTCATAAAGGTCTACATCAGTCATAGTGACACTGATAGCCTGCTCCATACCCTGCCGGGAAAGCATTTCGTCCACTCCTGCCTGCCTGCGGGCAGCGACCCACTGTTTGCGGCTATGCGGAGACTTGCGGTAATAGTCTGTGGCAAGCAACTCACGGTTGGAGATGGCCAGTAACGGCCTGCCGGTAACGGCAGAGGTATCGACATAATCCGTCAGGAACTTGAACTTACGATAAAGCCACTTCTGCTGCTTCAGGCTGTCGAAGTTATTGATGGCAAAAGTCATTTTTTCGTAGCGGTCACGTTTCCAAAAGTCGCGTTCGTCGGGCGAATAGTCATCCCGATGTTCTATCATCTTGCGTACAAACTCCACTGCGGGATTATCCCTTTTCTTATACCGTTCACGTTTCGGCTTCACCACCACCTCATCCAGCGCATAAGTGGCTGGCGAAAGGGCAATATTGAATTTAGAAGACTCTGCGGGATGAATCAGCCGGACATATTCATTATATCCCACAGTCGAAATGACCAGCGTGGCCTCCGGACGACAGGTCTTGAAGGAAAAACGGCCGTTATTGTCCGTCATTCCCCCCTCCGTAGTTCCCTTCAGATAAACTGACGTATAAGGCAGCGGCTCCTTCGTCAACGAATCGATGACAACGCCTTGCACCATATATTGTGCTCTCAATGGAAGAGTAACCAGCTGGATAAACAGAAATACCCTAAAAAACAACTTCATACCTTAATTTCACCTAATTCAGATGGCAAAGGTACGGAAGAAAACTTTTTCTTAAAGTTCGGTTTTACGGAATAAATGTTCTAAAAAACTCCTTTTGTATAACAATACTTCGGCAATCTGTTCGGAGTGCTTCCCGTCCATATCGGCGGCATCCCCATCAGCTTGAGCACAAGATGCGCGCATTTATTGCCGAAAATTCAAGCCACTATATATCCATTCGCCAATATCTATTCGTCCGACAGCTGTCGGACGATAATTCAACAGTTGTCGGACGATAATTCAACAACTGTCGGACGAAAAGAAAACATATATCGGACGATTAATTTCAAGCAAGGAAAGAAATAGCACGCCACATGAACAGAGATTATCCACCGAATGACTGAAAACAATAAATAACAAACCTAAGCTTGAACTTATGGATACAAAACTTTTAGGAAGAAAGCCGCCCGTATCATGATGAATGCAGGGCGCGGCAATCCCCCGAAAAAGGCATTAAAAGGATATCGGACGAGTATGCAAAGGAGTGGAGAAAGTGACCGGCTTCCTAACGAACTAAGGAAACAGTATACGGAAGCGGGTCAATCCATCGTTGCAGGTACGCAGAGAGAACGTGCAACCATGACGGCTCAAAACTTCCCGGATAAACACCAGGCCGATTCCCTGCCCGTTCGGTTTGGTGGAAAAGAAGGGGCTGAAAAGTTTAGCTTCGGTCTCTTTACTTATCCCCGGACCATTGTCAACGACTTCAACAGAAGCGGGGGCAGCGGTCCTTACTATTATCTCACCTTGTTTTCCATTTTCTCCGGTATCCCCCTCTATACTTTCGGCAGCATTCTTGATGATATTCACAAGTACTTGTTCCAAAAGAGAAGCATCCATACGCACCATTCCCACCTCGGGATCGCATTCCAGATGTAGTTCTATATTGCGGTCATTGCACATTCCTTCCATGAAACGCTTGCACATGGCCACCAACTCATTCAGTCGGACAGGCACCAGAGAAGGTTCAGGTATCTTTACCACATTGGCAAAACGGGTAATGAAACGGCTCATTGAGAAACAACGCTCCGTACAGACGCGCATCACGTCGCAGATGTCCTCCATATCATCCTCAGTAGAAAGTGCCTGCTCCACTGTATCGAGTGTGGAAGTGATGCCCGCAGTAGTATTGTTCACTTCATGAGCTATCATGCGGATTACCTTTTCATAGGCGCGCTTCTCGGCACGCATCACCTCTTCCGTCATACGCTCTATCAAGAAAAAAGGATGTTTGAACCCTCTGTCAATAAAAGTAGAATGGGTGCATTTATAAATATTCGCATCATTGAGACGGAGCACTGCCGTCTCGTCTTTGGGAATAGCCGAAAGTTCGGCAGCCAACGGGGAGTCCATCTGATCCAGCCGCTTTGCCAGCGCCTCCTCCATACGGACACCGAGCATCTTTACCGCCATCGGATTCAGTTGCGACACTTCATCGTCCATTGTCAGGATAATAACCCCCATTGGAGATGCCTGAATCAGCAAATCCAAGAAGTGATTCTGCTCACGCATGCGCAACCGTTCATTCTTGAGTTGCTCCATCATCCGATTAAAGATATTTACAATACGATCGGCCTCGTACTGCCCTACCTGACTGAGACGGCTACTGAAATCCTGCTCGCGCAGCAACTCCATACCGCTGCCGATGGTATTCATCGGCTTCACTATCTTATTATAGAATACTATCAGATAAATAAGGATAAACCCGATGAGCCCCTCCAACACGTATAGGTACAAAGACGACCTTCCACTCAGCAGATATACCAGCATTCCGCCCAGACCAAGCAGAAAAAGGACGAGTATGAAGAAGAAGAATTTTATGCGCACGGCAACTGAATATTATATTTCTCCAGACGCCTATAAAGCGCAGCGCGGCTGATGCCCAACGACACTGCCACCTGGCTGAGATTCCCTTTATGCTGTTCCAAAGCCTGCAAAATAGTCTGCCGTTCTATTTCATCCAAGGTCATACCAGCAAAAGAAGTACCTTCGGCAGCTTTGGCCGACTCGTTGTAGCGCAGATATTGGGCATCGAAATCCATGGCATCCAGCACCGGCTTGCCGCTGACCAGAATGGTACGCTCCACCAGATTCTTCAACTCACGAATGTTGCCCAGATAAGGCAGACGGGAAAGGAAATTCAGAGCATCGGCCGAGAAATCCGTACGCGGCAAGCCGTTCACCTCTGCCTGGCGGTCGGCAAAGTGACGTGCCAGTAAAGGAATATCTTCACGGCGCTCTCGCAGGGAAGGCAGTTTTACGGTAATCAGGTTGATACGGTAAAAAAGGTCTTCACGGAAAGTACGTTCGGACACCATCTTGCGGAGGTCTGCATTAGTGGCGGACACAACGCGTACATCGACTTTGCGGGGACGGCTGTCACCCAGTACTTCGAATGTCTGGTCTTGAAGCACGCGCAGCAATTTCACCTGGCAGGAAGGGTCGAGGTCACCAATCTCGTCGAGGAAGATGGTACCTTTATTTGCCATTTCAAAACGCCCTATGCGGTCGGCACTGGCATCGGTAAACGCTCCTTTCTTATGACCGAACATCTCGCTCTCGAACAAGCTCTGCGAGATACCGCCGAGGTTCACCTTGACAAAAGGCTGCTTCACACGTTGACTGTTGATATGGATGGCTTCGGCAATCAGTTCCTTGCCCGTTCCGCTTTCGCCCGTAATCAACACCGAAGCATTGGTACGGGCTATGCGGGCCACTGTATTCAACACTTCCATCAGTCCTTTGGACTTGCCTATAATATGGCGGCGATTCAATGCGGTAGTCTGTTCTTCCGGCACCTCTTTCGGGGCGGCCGTAAGCTCAAGGGCGGTTTCGATGCGTTGCAAAAGCGCAGCATTGTTCCAAGGCTTGGTTATGAAATCGAATGCACCGGCCTGCATCCCCTGCACGGCAAGCTGGATACTTCCCCATGCCGTCATCAGAATAACGGGCACATCGGGACGAAACACCTTTACCTGCTTCAATAAGGTGAGTCCCTCTTCTCCGGTGGTGGAAAGAGTAAAGTTCATATCCATCAGAATTAATGCGGGAGCTTCGGTTCGAACCGTATCCATAGCTTCGCGAGGACCCGGAGCCGTCCTCACCTCATATCCGGCACGCTTCAGCATAAAGCTGAGGGAAGAGCGCACAGCACTATCATCGTCTATTATCAGTATCATAAAAAATTGCTGTTTGTTTCCTGCAAAAGTAAATAAAAAAGCAGAGTCATGAATAATCAGTTATAATTTATTTAATATGCCCTCTCATTTGTTTTAATCCGTTAGCATAATTACAACTTCCCCGTCCGCCAACCTATCCTCTCACGACCTCTTCAAAATCAGCCTCCAGTTCCGTATCGCGTTCAAAATCCCAAAGGGTCAGGCTACGGAGCTGATAGAAGTAATACCAATAGTAATACAGCTCTGAAATATGCTTTTGGCGAGCTTCATCTTTAGAGTTCTGTGCATCGTTCAGGTCCAGTGTACTGATTTTACCTATCATAAAGGTCTCTACACTGGTCCTGTAACGCTTCTCAGCAATGACATCTGCCTCTTCGGCAATGTCCAGCTGTTGCGCCTGATTATTGAAGTTAGCCACCAACAAAAAGATGTCCTGATTAAAGTCCATCTGTTCCTGACGGATTTTGGATAAAACCACTTCACGGTTGCTCTTTGCCACCCTAACCTTGCCACGACGTTTTCCCCAATCAAGGATAGGAATCTTGACCCCCACCTGCACAATCTGGTTATCAAGCAAATCTCGGTAGGCTGAAGAAAACTCATGGTTCTGCCCCGTATAACCCACACTGGCAAAAAGGTCGATGCTACGTAGATTTCCACGTGCCGTTGCCACTTCATAATCAGCTTCCAGTTGGCGGCGGCGAATGTTCTGCGCAAAGGAGTTGCGTTCCAAAGCCTTGTTCAGCACACAGTCATATTCCATCTTTATATCGGGAACAGTGGCTGGCAACACCGGATTCAAGTTTTCCTGCTCGGACACGCCGAGGAAGGAACGAAGCTGGAACATTTTTGCATTCAGATTACTCTCAGCCTCAGTCACATCGGCTTTGCCTTGCAATGAGTTCAGTTTAAGCTGCAACAAATCATTTTCGGAAATCTGCCCCATCTTACGTTTGGCTATCGCCACCTCGTAAAGACGGTCGGCATTCGTCTTGTTCTGCATGGCGGTAGCAAGCGATTCTTTAGCCAATAGCAGCTGGAAGAAATAAGTGATGGTTTTCATTGTCACCTCTTCCGTGGCCGAAATGAACGCGGCTTTTGCTTCGGCATAACGTACAGGCTCTATACGGCGGCTCCACTTCAAAGTATTTACTCCAAAAACCGGCTGCGTCAACTCCAGGCTCACAGGAACCGACATGAACTGCTTCGCTCCTCCGGAGCCCAATTGTTTGAGATAATCCAACGAAGAAGTAAGCGACAACCTACCGCCCGTAAACCAAAGGTTCTGGTCTATCGAAAGCTGTCCGGACAAGCCCAGTGTATTATTGCGGACAAAACTATAGGAACCGTCAGAATCCTGATAGGTACTGTATGATTTGTTATAGTTGGGCAGCGTACCGGTGAAATTTACTTCCGGCAGCAAGTCCGCACGGAATGTACGGTATTCCCAATACGCGGTTTTCAATTCATTCAATGCCACGGCAGCATCCACAGACTGTGTACGAGCCAGCACAATGGCCTCCGACAGCGTAATATTGCGTTCATGTCCCAAAGTATCATTCTGTGCCACACTTGCCAACGGCATCAAAAAGCAAACTGCAAGTAAAATATCCTTTCTCATGTTCAATCTTTAAAATTGTCTCAAACAGAAAAGCAAAGAGTGTGCCAAGTGGCCGGGAAAGTTCCACAGAGGGGCAAGTGTTCATTTTCGGACAGTGAGAATGTCCGTTAGCGGACGATATCAAAAAAACCACCGGTCTCTGTCTAAAGTCTGAAAAAATCCTTCTAAAGTTCAATTAACCATTAATTAATTGATGAAAAATTTCTTTATTAGGGAAGAATTCTCTTTCTTTGTACTGTTTTATACCTTTATTAAAAGGATACAATACTAACATTAATTATATAGTTATGAAGATTTCACACATTGAGCATCTGGGCATTGCCGTTAAGAGCATTGAAGAAGCCCTTCCGTACTACGAAAACGTTTTAGGTTTGAAATGCTACAACATCGAAACCGTGGAAGATCAGAAAGTTAGAACCGCTTTCCTGAAAGTGGGCGATGTAAAGATCGAGTTGCTGGAACCGACTTCTCCCGAAAGTACGATTGCCAAGTTCATCGAGAAGAACAACGGTAACGGTGGTATGCATCATCTGGCATTTGCCGTTGAAGACGGAGTGGCCGGTGCTCTTGTAGAAATCGAAGAAAAAGGCATCCGCCTCATAGACAAAGCTCCCCGCAAAGGCGCAGAAGGTCTGAACATTGCATTCCTGCATCCGAAATCCACTCTTGGTGTCCTGACCGAGCTTTGCGAAAAACCGGAATAAGAACGACCGTAAATCGTCCAACCATAAATTGTATAAACATTAAAGAAATAAATTCATGAGTAATCAACTTGAAAAGATTAAAGAGCTTATAGACCGCCGTGCAGCAGCACGTCTCGGTGGTGGTGAAAAAGCAATTACAAAGCAACACGAGAAAGGTAAATACACAGCTCGCGAGCGCATAGCCATGCTTCTCGATGAAGGTAGTTTCGAAGAAATGGACATGTTCGTAGAACATAGATGTACAAACTTCGGCATGGAGAAAAAACACTACCCCGGCGACGGTGTGGTAACCGGTTGCGGTACAATAGATGGCCGTCTGGTTTATATCTTTGCACAAGACTTTACCGTTTCTGCCGGTTCACTGTCGGAAACCATGTCGCTGAAAATCTGTAAAATCATGGACCAAGCCATGAAAATGGGCGCTCCGTGTATCGGAATCAACGACTCGGGTGGCGCACGTATCCAAGAGGGTATCAATGCCTTGGCCGGTTACGCTGAAATTTTCCAACGCAACATACTTGCTTCGGGTGTCATTCCTCAGATTTCCGGTATCTTTGGTCCTTGTGCCGGTGGTGCCGTTTACTCTCCTGCCTTGACAGACTTTACATTGATGATGGAAGGTACGTCCTACATGTTCCTCACCGGCCCGAAGGTAGTAAAGACTGTAACCGGCGAAGACGTAAGCCAAGAGAACTTGGGTGGCGCGAGCGTTCACTCCACCAAATCAGGTGTTACTCATTTCACAGCACAGACTGAAGAGGAAGGACTGGCTCTTATCCGTAAATTGTTGAGCTATATCCCCCAGAACAATCTGGAAGAAGCTCCCTATATAGATTGTACAGACCCTATCGACCGTCTGGAAGACTCCCTGAACGAAATCATTCCCGATAACCCGAACAAACCGTATGACATGTACGAGGTAATCGGTGCCATCGTGGATAATGGCGAATTCCTCGAAATCCAGAAAGACTATTCTAAGAATATCATTATCGGCTTCGCACGTTTCAACGGACAGTCCGTAGGTATCGTTGCCAACCAACCGAAATATCTGGCAGGTGTGCTCGACAGCAACGCATCCCGTAAAGGGGCACGTTTCGTTCGTTTCTGCGATGCCTTCAATATTCCTATCGTTTCCTTGGTAGATGTACCGGGATTCCTTCCGGGAACAGGCCAGGAATACAACGGTGTAATCCTGCATGGTGCCAAACTGCTGTATGCATACGGTGAAGCCACTGTACCCAAGGTTACCATCACTTTGCGCAAGTCTTACGGTGGTTCTCACATCGTGATGAGTTGTAAGCAGCTCCGCGGTGACATGAACTATGCTTGGCCTACCGCCGAAATCGCCGTAATGGGCGGCGCAGGTGCCGTAGAGGTATTGTATGCCCGCGAAGCCAAAGAGCAGGAAAATCCGGCCCAATTCCTGGCCGAGAAAGAAGCGGAATATACCAAGCTGTTTGCCAATCCTTACAATGCCGCCAAGTATGGTTACATTGACGATGTCATCGAACCGCGCAACACGCGTTTCCGCATCATCCGTGCCCTGCAACAGTTGCAAACCAAAAAATTGACCAACCCGGCCAAGAAGCATGGCAATATTCCACTCTAAATTGAGAATTGAAAATTGAAAAATAAAACTCATAACTTATGAAGAAAATACATATCGGAATATTTCTTTCATTGGCGCTGATGTTGGTTCTCTCTTCTTGCGGAGAGCAGAAATCGAACAGCAAGCTGTTGCTGAATGAAGTGCTGGTCATCAACGAAAGCAACTATCAGGATGACTACGGCATACACAGCGCATGGATTGAGATATTCAACAAATCATACGGCAGTGCCGACCTTGCAGGTTGCTACCTGAAATGCAGCAGCCAGCCGGGCGACACAGCCAGTTATTTCATTCCCAAAGGTGATATCCTAACGGTGGTTAAGCCACGTCAGCATGCGCTTTTCTGGGCAGATGGAGAACCCAGACGCGGTACATTCCATACAAACTTCAAGCTGGATGCCAAGAATGCCAACTGGATTGGACTGTATGACTCGGGCAAGAAACTGCTCGACCAAGTAACAGTGCCTGCCGGTACCTTGCAAGCCAACCAGTCATACGCCCGCGTCAGTGATGCATCGGAAGAGTGGGAAGTGAAAGGAGAAAGCAACGACAAATACGTGACTCCAAGTACCAACAACAAGACTATCGACAGCAATGCCAAGATGGAAAAGTTCGAAGAGCATGACAGCGTAGGCATAGGTATGGCTATCTCCGCCATGAGCGTTGTGTTCAGCGGCTTATTGCTTCTTTTCATCGCTTTCTATGTCGTAGGCAAACTTTCCGTGAGCCTGAGCAAGCGCAACGCCATGAAAGCTAAAGGCATCACAGACAAACAAGAAGCCAAAGAAAAGCAACTGGGACAAGCTCCGGGAGAAGTGTTCGCCGCCATCGCCATGGCTATGCACGAATTCCAAAGCGATGTACACGATGTGGAAGACACCGTGCTTACCATCACACGCGTGAAACGCAGCTATTCCCCTTGGAGCTCGAAGATTTATACATTGCGTGAAACCCCTCACAAAAAGTAAAGTCACCTTAAAAAAACAGAATAATGAAAGAATATAAATATAAGATTAACGGCAATGTATACAAGGTTGCCATTGGAGATATCGAAGACAACATCGCTCACGTAGAAGTGAACGGTACTTCTTATAAAGTAGAAATGGAAAAAGCACCGAAAGAAGCAGTGAAACCGGTAGTACGTCCGGTAGCAAAACCGACGGCAGCTCCGGCGGCTCCGGTAGCAAGACCGGCAACAGCATCTACAGGCAAGTCCGGCGTGAAGTCTCCGCTTCCCGGTGTTATCCTCGACATCAAAGTGAACGTAGGCGACAGCGTGAAGAAGGGACAGTTGGTTGTCATCTTGGAAGCTATGAAAATGGAGAATAGCATCAATGCAGACAGAGACGGTAAGATTACTGCCATCAACGTAAGCAAAGGAGACTCTGTTCTCGAAGGTACTGACCTTGTAATTATTGAATAATATGGGAGAATTTATCACATTTCTAGGAAACAACCTTGCCGATTTCTGGACATACACAGGTTTTGCCAATGCAACGGCAGGACATGTGGCCATGCTCCTGATAGGGTTGTTCTTCATATACTTGGCCGTCGCCAAGGAATTCGAGCCGATGTTATTGATTCCTATCGGTTTCGGTATACTAATCGGTAACATACCTTTCAATATGGAGGCCGGATTGAAAGTCGGTATCTATGAAGAAGGTTCCGTACTCAATATCTTGTATCAAGGAGTAACCTCGGGATGGTATCCGCCGCTCATCTTCTTGGGTATCGGTGCCATGACGGACTTCTCGGCTTTGATATCCAACCCGAAACTGATGCTGGTCGGTGCGGCAGCCCAGTTCGGCATATTCGGTGCTTATATGATTGCCTTGGCTTTGGGCTTCGATCCTATGCAGGCCGGTGCAATCGGCATCATTGGCGGTGCAGACGGTCCTACGGCCATCTTCCTTTCTTCCAAGCTGGCTCCTAACCTGATGGGAGCCATTGCGGTGTCGGCTTATTCATATATGGCATTGGTACCGGTGATACAACCCCCCATCATGCGTTTACTGACCAACAAGCACGAACGTCTTATCCGCATGAAACCTCCCCGGGTGGTTTCTCACACGGAGAAAGTAATGTTCCCGATTATCGGTCTGTTGCTGACTACGTTCCTTGTACCGTCGGGATTGCCTTTGCTGGGCATGCTGTTCTTCGGTAACTTATTGAAGGAAAGCGGTGTGACACGCCGTTTGGCCAATACAGCCAGTGGGCCGCTGATTGACACCATCACCATCCTGCTTGGTTTGACAGTAGGTGCTTCTACACAAGCATCCGAATTCTTGACGTTGGATTCCATCCTGATTTTCTTCTTGGGTGCTTTATCGTTCGTCATTGCCACAGCATCCGGTGTCATCTTCGTGAAGATTTTCAACCTCTTCCTAAAGAAAGGCAACAAAATAAATCCGTTGATTGGCAATGCAGGGGTATCTGCCGTACCCGACTCTGCACGTATCTCTCAGGTAGTAGGTTTGGAATACGATCCTACCAATTATCTGTTGATGCATGCCATGGGTCCGAACGTTGCCGGTGTAATCGGCTCTGCCGTAGCAGCAGGTATCCTGCTGGGATTCTTATTGTAAACATCTATTCATTCCGTTATTAGGATTGAATACTAATCTTTTTAAAGCCCCTTCGTTCATCGGAGGGGCTTTTTCGTTAATCTATCTAAAATAAAATACGAATATTTCATAGACACATCATTTTTAGTAACTTGCGGTCAGTTTAACCTCCTATAAATAATATACTGTATGCGAAAGCTTTTTATCTCCTTATGCTTCAGTGCATGCTGTTCATTCCTGGCAGCACAGACCACAAATTCCATTCAGGAGGCGATGGTCAACTACGATTATGAAACAGCCCTGATGCTGATTGAGCAAGAAACTCCGACTGTGCCCCTGCTCTACCAAAAAGGGAAGGCTCTGAAAGGGTTGGGAAATAACCTCGAAGCTCTGAGTGTATTTCAGGAAGTCACAGTCCAGGATTCTCTCAATCCTCGGGCGTACATTGAAGCTGCCGAATGCTGCAAATCACTCGCCAAATATGGTGAGGCACTGAATTACTACCAAAATGCGCTCCACATAAATCCCGACAACAAATACGTACGCATCCAGTATATCAGCCTGCTGATGAACATGAAGAGATACCGTGAGTCTCTAAAGGAAAGTAACCTACTGGCAGAAAGGGACAGTTCTGCCTATGTACTACACCTGAGAGCGGAAAGCATGGGGCAAGTCTATGACAACACAAAAATCATGTATGTGACAGATGCCTATCTGGACATACAAAAAAGGTATCCCAATGATTATCTGTCTGCTGCCAAACTCGGCAACATCTATGTAGCAGGCCACCAGTATGAAGACGCCATAAACATAACGGAGAAATACCGTTCCATAGACTCTACCAACGTCCTTGTGAACCGCATCAATGCCCAAGCCTATTGCCTGAACAAAGATTATCCCAAAGCAATAGAAAGATATGAACAACTATTGCAGGAAAAAGACAGTTCTTTCCAGACCTGCTTCTACGCCGGAATCAGCTACTATGCCCTCGAAGACTTCTATCCTGCACACGACTTGCTTGAAAAAGCTCTTAAAAATGACAATACGAACATCAACGTCCTCTATTACCTAGGCCGTGCCTGCTCCAAGACATCATGGAAAGAGGATGGAGTAACCTATCTAGAAACTGCCGTAAACCTTGCCATACCCAGTGACAGTGTCATGTCCCGCCTATATGTGGGGCTTGCGGATTGCTACAATATGGCATTTCAATACACCAATCAGGCAAATGCCCTTCTAACACAATATGAAAAATACAACCGGCAAAAACACAGACTGCTTTATGACGCAGCCTTTGTCTATTATTACTATCTGAAAGATGCGTCCAAAGCAGAGCGATACCTGATGGCATACCTGAAAACCCGCCCAAAAGACAGTAAGGACAAAGCCCAGGAAATGGATGCCGACGGAGTTCCCGTCATCGGAGAAAACAACCGGTACAATGCCGCCGAGAACTGGCTGAAGGACATCAGAGAAAAGCGCAAGAAAGAAGAGTTCTTCAAGGGAAAAGTCGATACTGCCAGCGTAGCCCCAATCAAATAGAAATCAGTGAAAACGTTTGCATAATATAATAAGATACAGTAACGGAGAAAGTTAATCTTTCTCCGTTATTTGTTTTAAATTAGCGCAAAAAATTAACCGTAAAGTTACTATCATGAAAAAAGTATTCTTAATCTTGGGAACACTCTTACTCTCCCTCAGTACGTATGCAGCTATGAATGTGAACAAAATCGACCCTCCGTTCTGGTACACCGGCATGCAGAACCCAGAACTTCAGCTGATGGTCTATGGAGAAGGCATCGGCAATGCATCAGTATCCGTCAATTATCCCGGCGTCTCATTGAGCAGCACCGTCAAACTGGAAAGCAATAACTACCTCCTGGTCTATCTGAAACTGGATAAAGACGTGAAGCCCGGAAAAATCAATCTTACCTTTACCGAAGGAAAAAAGAAACTCGTAAAGGAATATGAACTGAAAGCCCGCAATAAGAAAGGTTGCGAACACAAGGGATTCGACTCCTCCGATGCCTTGTACCTGCTGATGCCCGACCGCTTTGCCAATGGCAATCCGGACAACGACCAGATTGCAGGCATGGCCGAGTACAAGGTAGACCGCAATGACCCCAATGCCCGCCACGGTGGTGACCTTGCCGGCATCGAACAGCACCTCGACTATTTCTCCGACCTTGGCGTCACAGCCCTCTGGTTTACTCCGGTATTGGAGAACAACATGACTGGCGGTTCCTATCACGGCTATGCCACCACAGACTACTATAAAGTAGACCCGCGCTTCGGTACCAACGAAGAATACAAGCAACTGATTGAAAAAGCCCATGCACGCAGCATCAAAATCGTAATGGACATGATTTTCAACCACTGCGGTGTAGAGCATGTATGGATTAAGGACATGCCCTCCAAAGACTGGTTCAACAATCCCGACCACGAAAACAGCTTTGTACAGACTTCTTTCAAACTGACTCCGCATGTTGACCCTTATACTTCCCGCTACGACTTCGACCAGATGAACGACGGCTGGTTCGTGACCGCCATGCCCGACCTCAACCAGAAGAATCCTCACGTTTACCGCTATCTGGTACAGAACAGTTTCTGGTGGATTGAATTCGCCAATATCGATGGTATCCGTATGGACACTTATCCGTACGCCGACTACGATGCCATGAGCAACTGGATGAAGGAACTGAACGAAGAATATCCCAACTACAACACCGTAGGCGAAACTTGGGTTACCGAACCTGCCTATACCGCTTGGTGGCAGAAGGATTCCAAACTATCAGCTCCCAAGAACAGTAACCTCAAGACCGTCATGGACTTCAGCTTCTTCGACAAGATAAATATTGCCAAGAACGAACAGACTGAGACTTGGTTCAAAGGACTTGACCGCGTATACAATAACTTTGTATATGACTTCCTCTACCCCAACCCCGCTTCCGTACTGGCGTTCATCGAAAACCATGACACCGACCGCTTCCTGGGCGAAGGCGACAACCTGCCGATGCTGAAGCAAGCCTCTACCTTGCTGCTCACCACCCGCCGCATTCCACAACTCTACTACGGAACAGAAATCATGATGAATGGTGTGAAAAGCAAGAGCGACGGATATGTCCGCAAAGACTTCCCCGGCGGATGGGCAGATGACGCAACAACTGCACTGACCACAACAGGACGCACCAAGATACAGAACGAATGCTACAACTTCTATAAAACCATTCTGAATTGGCGCAAAGGAAACGACGTGATTGCCAAAGGCAGCATGGTGCAGTTCATGGTACAGAACGGAGTTTATGCCTACGCCCGTCTACACGAAGGCAAAACCGTATTCGTAATGCTGAACGGAACCGATGCCGAAACCACTGTTCCTTTGAAATTCTACAAAGAAATCCTGAAGGAATGCAAACAAGGAAAAGATATCCTTAGCGGAAAAACCATTGCTTTCGGTGAAGAACTGAAGATGGCTCCCAGAGAATCGTTAGTGATAGAATTATAATCAACTCTTGTGAATTCAGCATCTTTGCGATGTTATTTGACAACATAGCACCGCAAATCGCTGAAGATACCCCTTGGAGATGGCTTGCAGATACTTTATCTGCAAGCCATCTCCAAGTTTTCATAAAATAGGTATTATGACAAGTACCCTTTAATTCACCTGAAACGCTATAAATTAAGACTCATCTCTATTTAAACATCCATTTCTGAAATAACAAACAAACTTAACCATCTCATAGCACCAGCCTATATTAACAAATCAGCCCTTGCAACACGATGTGTCACAAGGGCTGACAATTATAATATTCAGATTATCTTTCTATTATTCAGCCAATTTATTGTCTGAACCAAGCACATTGATGATTTTGTGCTTATACAGTTTCTCCATATTGTCACGAGCCGGACCCAGATACTTACGCGGATCGAATTCAGCAGGTTTCTCAGCAAAAGTCTGACGGATAGCTGCAGTCATAGCAAGACGAGAGTCAGAGTCGATGTTAATCTTGCAAACAGCAGATTTAGCAGCTTCGCGCAACCACTCTTCGGGGATACCGATAGCAGCCTTCAAAGCGCCACCAAACTTGTTGATAGTCTCTACCTCTTCCTGAGGAACTGAAGAAGAACCGTGGAGCACGATAGGGAATCCCGGCAATTCTTTTTCTACAGCCTTCAATACGTCGAACGCCAAAGGAGGAGGAACCATACGGCCAGTAGCAGGATCAATAGTACATTGTTCCGGAGTGAACTTGTAAGCACCGTGAGAAGTACCGATAGAGATAGCCAATGAATCGCAACCAGTACGGGTAGCAAAGTCTACTACTTCTTCAGGGTTAGTATAAGTATGGTGGTCAGAAGAAACTTCGTCTTCAACGCCAGCCAATACACCCAGCTCACCTTCTACAGTTACATCGAACTGATGAGCATATTCAACCACCTTCTTAGTCAAAGCCACGTTTTCTTCGTAAGGAAGGTGTGAACCGTCAATCATCACTGAAGAGAAACCAGAGTCTATACAGCTCTTGCAAGTTTCAAATGTATCACCATGGTCAAGGTGAAGAACGATTTCAGGCTTCTCGCAACCCAATTCCTTGGCATATTCCACAGCACCCTGAGCCATGTAACGCAGCAATGTAGCATTAGCATACTGACGGGCACCCTTAGATACTTGCAGGATAACCGGAGACTTTGTTTCTACAGCAGCCTTAATGATAGCCTGCATCTGTTCCATGTTATTGAAGTTGAATGCAGGGATTGCATATCCACCTTTGATAGCCTTTGCAAACATTTCTTTTGTGTTTACAAGACCTAAATCTTTGTAATTAACCATTTTGTTTAAATTTTATTGTTAGTGAATTAAAATTCTTCGCAAAAGTAATCATTATCCTTTAAAGTAAAGAACTTGACGGGAATAAAATATCCGGCTCATCCCATCAAATCCATTCAATTTCAAAGCTATTGGCTTCATTTAACAGATTATTGTAATCTCTATATTACAAACTCCTTGCATCAGGCGAAACCAATCATACTTTTGCCATTCATACTTCTATCAACAAAAAGCCGGAGAACATGTTTGCCCTCCAGCTTCCGTTTACACATTATTATTACAGCTATTTCTTCAGATAGATGATAGTCGGCAAATGGTCACTGTAACCGTTCAGCCAAGCCCCGCCCCCATGCGTACGCAAAGGAGCACCTTTGTATTTGCCATCCTGCTGAATCAGATAATCACGGATGAAAACTTCATTGTGGGTATAGCGTAATCCTTTCTTCGCCTTCAGCAACGGTTTTGAAATGACAATCTGGTCAAACAAGTTCCATTTGCCCCGATAAAGCAATGTCCCTACTCCCTTGTCTTCCAAAGTCACCCACCAAGGATTATAGAATTCGCCTTTCTTCACTTGCTTCGGATATTTGCGCGCTCCCAGCACCTCCATACTTTCGTCCATCGGGTCATCATTCATATCCCCCATCACGATGAGCTTCAGTTTCTTGTCGCTACGCATCAGAGAGTCCTTCAAGGCCTTTACTTGTCTGGCTGCATGCACACGCACTGGCGACTTTGCTCCACGGGAGGGCCAGTGGTTCACTATCACACAGACGCGCTCTCCCGCCAGTTGCCCGTCCACAATCAGGAAGCCGCGCGTCAAGTGCACCGTATCTCCCTCAAAAGGAGTGGAAAGCACCAACTTCGAGTGGGTAACGCTGAACTGCTTCGGGTCGTACAGCAAGGCACAGTCTATACCCCGTCTGTCCGGTCCTTCATAATGCACGAACTCATAATTGGAAATGGCAGGCTGCTTCACGAGGTCTTCCAGCACCCAGCTGTTCTCCGCCTCTGCCACACCGATGAATGCCGGACCTTCCGGCACTAAATCACGCGAAAGGGAACCCAACACTTTGGAAAGGTTCTGCAGCTTGGACTCATACTTCTTTGCCGTCCATTGGTAACTGCCGTCGGGCAGGAACTCATAGTCATTCTTACCTGCATCATGAATCGTATCAAACAAGTTCTCAAGATTGTAGAACGCAACACTATACAGTTTCCGTTCCGCATTTTGTGCTCCCAGCGTTGCCACGCACAGCCAGAAAGAGCATAAGACAAGTATTTTCCTCATAAATTCACAAATTATTAAGTACTGCAAAAGTCAGAAATAAAATGCGATAAACCTACTAAATAAAAATAAATCTGATTTTATTTTGCAGAATCTCCAACTTGCACTATCTTTGCGCTCTGAAAAGAAGACCATTACACTATTTATTACCAAAATAGTAACAGAATATAAATTTTTAAAAGAAAATATCAAAATGAAAAAAGGTATTCATCCCGAAAATTACCGTCCGGTAGTATTTAAAGATATGTCAAATGGTGATGTATTCTTGTCTCGTTCCACTTGCAATACGAAAGAGACTATCGAATTCGAAGGTGAAACTTATCCGCTGGTAAAGCTGGAAATCTCCAGCACTTCTCACCCGTTCTACACTGGTAAGTCCAAGCTGGTTGACACCGCCGGTCGTGTTGATAAGTTCATAAGCCGCTACGGTAACCGTAAGAAATAATCAGTTTCAAGCAGACTGAAAAAAGGGAGTCTTTCACTGAAAGGCTCCCTTTTTTGTTTCCACCTCCCACTGCAGAACCGATAAATAGGGAATCCCCTGTCACAGAATAGGGAAAAAAACGAGATTTCCTTCAATGCAGCCATGAATTATGTCAACAAGCGCTATAAGGAAACCGCCCAGCTGATGCGTATAAACAAGCAAGCCCAAGCCACCGGTATACTGAAGGAATACATCATCTTGCTTTCGGATTACGAAGGTCAAGGTATAGAAGGAGCAGAAAAGGAATGGACTGATAAAGAGATAGGTTGGGCAAACCGGACGCTGGACAGGATAAGCAGAATATAATAGAGAATGAAACAGGCTTCATTTTTTCAGACGGAAGAGCAAAAGAAGATATTTACTTTTGTCTTTTTGTTCTTCCGTCTGAAAAATAAAGCCTATATCAGTATCTAAGAAACAGTCATAAGGTGATTTTGGGATACACCATCATCCTTCTTATTATTGTTTGCGGAACGGCGGCTTCACAACCACAGCTTTCAGCTTGCGTCCCCGCATGTCAATGCAGATTTCCGTACCAACTTTGCTGTATTCGGGTCTGATATACCCCATTCCGATACCAATCTTACGCGTAGGCGACATAGTTCCGGAGGTTACCACACCGATGGCAGCACCATCCGTACCATACAGTTCGTAACCATGACGGGGGATACCACGGTCTATCATTTCAAACCCCACCAACTTACGGGTAGTGCCTTCTGCCTTCTGCTTTTCAAGCATCGGACGATTGGTGAAGTTCTTTCCCTCCACAAACTTGGTAATCCATCCTAACCCGGCTTCAATGGGCGAAGTAGTGTCGTCCAAATCGTTGCCATACAAACAGAATCCCATTTCCAAACGAAGCGTATCACGCGCCCCTAAACCAATCGGCTTAATGCCGAACTCTGCACCTGCCTCAAACACCGCATCCCAAACCTTCATGGCAGCCTCCGGATAGAAATAAAGCTCAAAACCACCCGCACCGGTATATCCGGTATTGGAGATAATGACATCTTTTTCTCCGGCAAACTCACCGTGGGTAAAAGTATAGTAAGGAAGGTCGGAAAGATTTATGGAAGTCAGCTTCTGCAAAGCCAGAATGGCCTTCGGTCCTTGCACCGCAAGCTGTGCCATGCGGTCGGAAGCATTTTCCAATTCAGCGCCTTCCGTATTATGAGACACACACCAATTCCAGTCTTTCTCAATGTTCGAAGCATTCACGACAAGCAGGTATTTTTCCGGCTCATAATGATAGACCAAGAGGTCGTCTACAATGCCTCCGTTTTCGTTGGGGAAGCAAGTATACTGTACTTTTCCCGGTGTAAGGGCAGCCACATTATTAGAAGTCACTTTCTGCAGAAAGTCCAAAGCATGAGGACCTTTCACCCAGAATTCTCCCATGTGTGAAACATCGAATACGCCGACACCTTGACAAACAGTGAGATGCTCGTCAATGATACCTGAATATTCGATAGGCATGTTATATCCCGCAAACTCGTGCATCTTGGCACCCAGCGAGATGTGTTTTTCGGTAAACGGAGTGGTTTTCATGAAACTATTAGAGTTATGAGTTATAAGTTATGAATTATTTATTTGCTGGCGACAAGTTCGGCAATCTTGACGATGACGTTCATGGCTTTCTCCATATTCTGGATAGGCACGAACTCATAACGACCGTGGAAGTTCAATCCACCGGCAAAGATATTGGGACAAGGTAAACCTTTGAAAGATAGCTGGGCACCGTCCGTACCTCCCCGAATGGCTTTTACGTGAGGTTCTACACCTACTGCCTTCATGGCGGCAAAAGCAGTGTCGATGATATGCATCACCGGTTCAATCTGTTCACGCATATTGTAGTATTGGTCGCGAAGTTCCAGAGCAGCGGTATTCGGACCGTACTCTTCATTGATTTTTGCCACAAGACGTTCCATCTCCTTCTTGCGCTCTTCAAAGCGGGCGCGGTCGTGGTCACGGATTATGTAAGAGAGTGTTGTCTGCTCCACTTCACCGGTAATGCCTATCAGATGATAAAAACCTTCGTAACCTTCGGTATGCTCCGGAGCCTCATCAGCCGGAAGCATGGACATGAAACGGTTGGCAATGCGGATAGAGTTAATCATCTTATTCTTGGCATAACCCGGATGCACATTACGTCCCTTGAAGCTTATCTTGGCAGAGGCTGCATTGAAGTTCTCGAATTCAAGTTCACCCACTTCTCCACCGTCCATGGTATAGGCCCATTCGCAGCCGAACTGCTCTACATTGAACTTATGAGCCCCCAGACCGATTTCCTCATCCGGATTAAATCCGATACGGATTTTACCGTGCTTGATTTCGGGATGTTCCTTCAGATATACCACTGCCGATACAATCTCGGCAATGCCTGCTTTATCGTCGGCACCAAGCAAAGTCTTGCCGTCGGTCACAATCAAATCCTCCCCTTGGTGGCCGAGTAGTTCGGGGAACTGGGTGGGAGAAAGAACCACATTCTCTTCGGCGCAAAGAACAATGTCCTTACCGTCATAATTCTGCACGATACGCGGAGAAACATTCTTTCCGCTCATATCGGGGCTTGTATCCATGTGGGCAATAAAGCCGATGACAGGCAACGGCTTGTCCGTATTGGCAGGAAGAGTGGCGAACAGATAACCATTTTCGTCCAACGAGATTTCTTCCAAACCCAAAGATTCCAATTCTTCTTTCAGATACCAAGCAAACACCATTTGTCCCGGAGTACTCGGAGTAACCCCAGTCTCTTCACTGGACTGAGTATCGAAGCTTACGTACTTTAAAAAACGTTCTACCAAAGTCATGATGATAATGATTAGTGATTAATGATTAGTGATTAATGGGTAACAGACAATGATTACATTAACCACTAATTACTATTTTGTGCTGTAAAGATAAAAAAAGGAGCGAGAACTGCCAAGCAATTCACGCCCCTTTTTTATGCCTTAAGGACAAATTGTCAATCAAAAATGGCTGCTACCGTCAAAACAGTGCGTACAAATCTTACACTTAGGCAGTCCGATAGCTTCAACCAGAGTTTCCAACGTATTGAACTTCAATGATGAAAGTCCGAAACGCTCGCGAATAACGTCCACCATCTTTTCGTATTCGGGCGAACCGGTAGTGGCATATTTATCGAGATTCTTATTCTCGTCGCCCTCCAGCTCCTTGATGACACGACGGGTAATCAGCTCCATATCGCTTTTGGAAGCCGTGAATCCCACAAACGGACAGCTATATATCAATGGAGGACAAGCAATCCGGATATGCACCTCCTTGGCACCATACTCATACAGCACCTTCACATTGTCGTGCAACTGGGTCCCCCGGACAATAGAGTCATCACAGAACAGCAGACGCTTTCCCTCAAGCATGGCACGATTGGGAATCAGCTTCATCTTTGCCACCAGCGAACGCAATTCCTGCTTACTGGGAGTAAAACTACGGGGCCAGGTCGGGGTATATTTGGAGATGGCACGATGATAGGGAACTCCTTTACCCTCAGCATATCCGAGTGCCATACCTACACCCGAATCGGGAATACCGCAGGCACAATCTACCTCTGACTTATCTGTCTGCGCCATCTTGAAACCAGAGGCAAAACGCACTTCCTCTACATTCTTACCTTCGTAGCAGGAAGTGGGGAAACCGTAATAGACCCATAGGAAGGAGCAAATCTGCATTCCTTCATCAGGCTTGCGCATCTGTTCCACACCATCAGCACGCATCCGTACAATCTCTCCAGGACCCAAATAGCGGTCTATCTCGTAACCAAGATTCGGAAAGCTGCTCGACTCACTTGTGGCAGCATACGCACCATCTTTCTTGCCAATCACAATCGGGGTACGTCCCCAGCGGTCGCGGGCAGCAATAATGCCGTCTTCCGTCAATAACAGCATGGAACAGGAACCTTTAATATGCTTATATACATTTTCAATTCCTTCGACAAATGTCTTTCCTTGTATAATAAGAAGGGCGATAAGTTCCGTCTGATTGGTTTTGCCCGAACTGAGTTCGGCGAAGTGCATGTTCTGAGCCAACAGTTCGGTTTCCAGTTCTTGCAGGTTCACGATTTTGGCTACCGTTACAATGGCAAAGCGGCCAAGATGGGAATTGAGGACAAGGGGTTGAGGGTCTGTGTCGCTAATGATTCCTATTCCGGAATTTCCCTTGAACTGGTCTAGTTCATCCTCAAACTTCGTGCGGAAATAGGTACTTTCCAGATTGTGGATGGAACGGGTAAACTGCGCCGTTTCCGCATCGTATGTAGCCAACCCACCACGTTTTGTCCCTAAATGTGAATTATAATCTGTGCCGTAAAACAAATCTGCCACACAGCTTGTTGCCTTGGCGACTGTTCCGAAAAAACCTCCCATAAATTCTGTTTTGTTATTGGTTTCTAAAATTAACGGGTGCAAAGGTATGAAGAATTTGCGAAATTCGGGCAGATTTAAAATGAATAAAAAAGGCAATATATCTCTTGCCCCATACAGAAATTACTATCGGAAACATAATAACTTTTGTGATTGGAGCCAAAAGACTGCATATTTCCATATAAAGGGATTCTTAATGATTATGCAATCTGTTATCCGAGTGCAAAAATAAAGGTTTCCCCAAAGAACGGACTTACCAAAAACTCGGGTCTTGATGCTATTTTTACGGTATAAGAATGAGCTTACCCTAACACAAAAAAAGCCCCGCAAAGATTGGACTTCTGCAGGGCTTCACTAATACCTAATACAAACTCTTTCTATCCTAAATTATCTCCACTTCTTCACAGTCTTCTTGTCAGCCGGAGTCGCTTCAATCAAACTCAATGCAAAACCACCGCTACGCGCTTCCTTCACGGACATTTTGGTCTTACCGGTTACGATACCCTTCCTTATCTGATAAGAAGTAGGGTTCTCCTTGTAATCGGCATCTTTACCGTCTGCATAGAGAGTGGCTACGTATTGCTTGCCCGGTTCAAGGAAGTCGAGCGTGAAGTTGGCCGTACGTGCATTCTCGTCTGTAATACCTCCAACAAACCAGTTGCCGGTTCCTTTTGCTTTACGGGCCACGGTAATGTAATCACCCGGCTCTGCCTCAATGTACTTGCTGTCATCCCAGTCTACTGCCACATCCTTGATGAATTGGAAAGCATCCATGTGCTTTTCGTAGTTCTCAACCAAGTCGGCAGCCATCTGCAACGGGCTGTATAAAGTTACATACAGAGCGAGTTGCTTGGCAAGTGTAGTCTGCACTTGTCCGTGTGGCAAATCACCCATAAAGTCGAGTTTGGTATCGAAGATACCCGGTGTATAGTCCATCGGACCGCCAATCAGGCGGTTGAATGGGAGCAATGTGGTATGGAACGGCTTGCTGCCGCCGAATGCCTCATATTCGGTACCGCGTGCAGATTCGTTGCCAATCAAGTTAGGATAAGTACGGGACAAACCGGTAGGACGTACAGCTTCGTGTGCATTCACGCAAATTTTGTAGTCGGCTGCTTTCTTCACGGCATAGAGGTAGTGGTTGTTCAGCCATTGTCCATAGTGATGTTCGCCGCGGGGAATCATATCACCTACATATCCGCTCTTCACGGCATTGTAGCCATTATCCGCCATAAACTGATAAGCCTTGTCCATATGGCGTTCGTAGTTGCGCACCGAACCGGAAGTCTCATGATGCATCATCAGCTTCACTCCTTTACTCCTTGCATATTCATTCAGCATCTTCACGTCGAAATCAGGATAAGGGGTCACAAAATCGAATACATAATCCTTGGATTTGCCGAACCAGTCTTCCCAACCTTCATTCCAGCCTTCTACCAATACTTGGTCCAGACCGTGCTCGGCTGCGAAATCGATGTACTTTTTTACATTTTCGTTAGTGGCACCGTGACGGCCATTGGGCTTCATTTTGGAGTAGTCCACTTCACCCAGTTTGATGGAGGGAAGGTCGTCTGTATATGCCCAGGTGCTCTTACCTGCAATCATTTCCCACCATACACCTACATATTTCACGGGCTTAATCCAGGAAACGTCCTCGTAAACACAAGGTTCGTTCAGGTTCAGCGTGATCTTAGAGGCAAGGATGTCACGGGCATCGTCGCTTACGATAACCGTACGCCACGGCGATTTGCAAGGAGCCTGCAAATATCCTTTATCACCTACTGCATCGGGAGTAAGCCAAGATTCAAAAACGAAGTTCTTGTCATCCAGGTTCAAGTGCATGCAAGAGTAATCCACCAAAGCAGCTTCGTGCAAGTTGATGTACAAACCGTCAGCAGTCTTCATCTGCAAGGAAGTCTGCACACCGGTGGGTGAAAATGAGGTTTGTGAAGAGTTAGGCGTAATGGCCCCTTTCATCAGCCCGCGAATTTCAGAAAGTTTGGATTCTGTGTAGTCATATTCCTGCGTATCGTAGTCGCCCGGAATCCAGAAAGCAGTATGGTCACCGGTCATGGCAAATTGGGTGCGTTCCTCCTTAATCACAAAGTAATTCAGATTCTTCTGCAAAGGAAATTCATAGCGGAATCCCAGACCGTCGTCGAATAAACGGAAGCGGATAATGATGTTTCTGTCTTGTGCCTTTTGGTTGAGCGTCACAGCCAGCTCATTGTAGTGGTTACGGATTTGCTTCACTTCACCCCATACCGGTTCCCAAGTCTCGTCGAAAGTGGAAGTCTTTGCATCCGCCAGCATGAAGCCATTCATCAGACCGGGGTCGTTTTTCAGTTCAAGTCCTAGTTTAGAAGGGTTAATCACCGGCTTTCCTTTGTAAGAAAGTTCGTAAACGGGTTCGCCTTGTGCATTTACCGAAAAATTCAATTGAAGTTGTCCGTTGGGAGAGGTAATCTCCTCTGCCATTGCTACACCACTCACCAACAAAACGAGCAGGAAGCAGGCCAATTTTGTACAGATTGCTTTCATGTTTCTCATGCTATTGTTAAAAAATAATGTTCGTGATGCAAATATAGACAGGAAAGCAATAAGTTCTGAGCCTTACACATATAAAAGACAAAGGATTTACCGGCAAACGTTTGCATGAGCCCCATCTCCGTAAGCAGAATGGAGGACGAAGTATATCAACCAAACAAAGAATGCGTTTCCGGACAATATTATTTGCCGAAATGTAGAGCGATACTATCGGCCTCTGATTTCATTTAACTCCTGATAACTCCCTCAAATGAAAGAGCCGTAGGTACATGCAATAAAAAAGTGAAATCAAGCTTGCGGATATGTATCCCAAAGTTGGGAACGGGCATCCCAAGGTTGGGGATGTCTATCCCAAGCCTTGGGATAGAACTTGCAGCCTGTATTTGTCATTTCTGCTACGAATACTTCAGGAATTTATTATCTGTGTTTTGCAACTTTATTGCAAGTGTTTGCCAGGCGGGAAACCTATATTCTGTGGCAAGATTGCAACTCTTTGGCAGAAGAAACAAGAAAGAGGGAGCGATTGCCTGAATATCCCCCCCTCTGACTCCCTTCAACTCCCTTTAATGAAAAAGCCATAGCAGGAACACTTGAAATAAAGGCAGATTCCCAATATCAAACCGGAATTTCACTACCTTTGCAACCCAAACCAAACCCGGATAACCTATGACCAGATTACTGATAGCCATTTTCCTTGGTGGGGGCACCGGTAGCGTACTGCGCTACTGCATGCAGATGATGCTCCATGAACGCATAGTCCCCTACTCTTTCCCGTGGACCACGTTCACTGTCAACATCCTCGGAAGTTTCCTCATCGGGCTATTTTATACCTTATCCACCCGTTTCAACCTTTCTACCGAGGTACGGCTGTTGCTAACTACCGGCCTGTGCGGAGGATTCACCACCTTTTCCACTTTCAGCAATGACGGGCTGATTCTGATAAAACAAGGGTTCTACGGAATGTTTGCCCTCTATACCTCATTAAGTATCGCATTAGGAGTCCTTGCAGCTTTCGCCGGCGGTGCCTTCGGACGCTGTATATAACCCAAACACCCCTATGAAACCCAGCAAGCCTTTTGTCATGCCTCCCGTACGCATCATCCCTCCTACCTTAGAGAGACAAAGTGAAAGTTCCAAATCATTGGAAGAATGGCTGAATACGGAAGAAACTGTCAGAGACCTTCACTTCGGTAAACGGACAGAGGAACACATGGAGTATTCCTACAAAAGCATCACCAACTGTACTTTCAGTCATATCCAATTCAGCGCCTGCAAACTGAAATCCTGCCATTTCACTGATGTACGTTTTGAACATTGCGACCTTTCCAACATCTCATTTGCCGAAAGTTCTCTGTTCAGAGTGGAATTCATATCCTGCAAACTGGTGGGAACCAATCTGCCGGAAACAATATTGAACCATCTGACAATGAAGGACTGCAATGCCAGATACCTCAATCTTTCCATGAGTAAAATCAATCAAGCCCGCTTCACCTCTTGTGACTTGCGCAACAGCGACGTCAACGACTGCAAACTTGCCTCCATCGCCTTTGAAAACTGTGAGCTGGTAGAATCCGAGTTTTCACACACCCCTCTAAGAGGAATCGACTTGAGCGACTCGCACATAAGAGGTATACGCCTCAACCTGCCCGACATACGGGGAGCCATCGTCAATACTTCCCAAGCCATGGAGTTGACTGCTCTTTTAGGCATTACAATAAAGGATTAAAAACGAAAAACAATTCCCTATTTTCATTTGTTAGTAAGGTAGTTCATAATAAAAAACTGACTAAAAATGAAAATAAAAAAGATTATCGGACGTGAAATCCTCGATTCAAGAGGTAACCCAACTGTAGAAGTAGACGTAACCTTGGAATCGGGCTTTATGGGCCGTGCTTCCGTCCCGTCGGGTGCCTCCACCGGAGAGCACGAAGCACTGGAGCTGCGCGATGGCGACAATAAACGCTATGGAGGAAAAGGTGTGCTGAAAGCCATAAACAATATCAACAACATCATTGCTCCCAAGCTAGTCGGCATGTCCGCACTCGAGCAGATGGAAATAGACCATACCATGTTGGCACTGGACGGTACGAAAACAAAATCCAATCTGGGTGCAAATGCCATCCTCGGCGTATCTCTTGCCGTAGCCAAAGCTGCTGCCGCCTATCTCGATATTCCACTCTACCGCTATATCGGTGGTACAAATACCTATGTGATGCCTGTACCGATGATGAACATCATCAATGGCGGTTCGCACAGTGACGCTCCCATTGCCTTCCAGGAATTCATGATACGCCCCGTAGGTGCCCACTCCTTCCGTGAAGGTCTGCGCATGGGTGCCGAAGTATTCCATGCACTGAAGAAAGTCCTGAAAGGCCGTGGCCTCAGCACAGCCGTAGGCGATGAAGGAGGTTTCGCTCCTAACCTGGAAGGCACGGAAGACGCACTGAACGCCATCATTTCCGCCATCAAGGCTGCCGGATACGAACCGGGCAAAGACGTAATGATTGCCATGGACTGCGCTTCTTCCGAGTTCTACCATGACGGCATCTACGATTACACCAAATTCGAAGGTGAAAAAGGCAAGAAAGGTACTGCCGACGAACAGATTGACTATCTGGAAGAGTTAATCAACAAGTATCCCATCGACTCTATCGAAGACGGCATGAGCGAGAACGACTGGGACGGCTGGAAAAAACTGACCGACCGTATCGGTAACCGTTGCCAGTTGGTAGGAGACGATTTGTTCGTCACCAATGTGGACTTCCTTGCAATGGGCATCGGAAAAGGCTGTGCCAACTCCATATTGATAAAAGTAAACCAGATAGGTTCGCTGACCGAAACACTGAACGCCATCGAAATGGCACACCGCCACGGATATACCACCGTAACTTCCCATCGTTCCGGCGAAACGGAAGATGCGACTATCGCAGACATAGCCGTAGCTACCAACAGTGGACAAATCAAGACCGGTTCGCTGAGCCGCTCAGACCGCATGGCAAAGTACAACCAACTGCTTCGCATCGAAGAAGAACTGGGAAGCAATGCGGTGTATGGATATAAGAAAGTGACGAGTGATGAGTGATGAGTTATTTGCCGGTGTTTTCCTTTGCTGGGAGGCGGGGCTTATGATGAACAAAGCATTCATATAAATACAAGAAGGGGCGAACCGTCACGGTCCGTCCCTTCTCTTTTTAACCTTCAATCAACAATCAATCTACCACCTTAAAGAAAACTTCTTCTCCACTTTGGCTATCCGGTGCCACCCAAAGAGCAAAGTCTCCGGCTTCCACCGTCTTCACCATATCTATATTCCAGAAAGCAAGTTCACTTATCGGAAGTTCAAACGATACATTTTTCTTCTCACCCGGCTTCAATGTGACGCGGGCAAAGCGTTTCAGCTCCCTCACCGGACGGGTCACCGAAGCAAACTTGTCCTGCACGTAAAGCTGGGCTACCTCGGTACCTTCATACTTTCCGGTATTCTCAAGGTCGAAAGTCACAGTCAGCACATCTTCCTTCTTCAGATTGGCAGACGAGAGTTTCACATTATCATATTTGAACGTCGTATACGACAGACCGTAACCAAAAGGATACAGCGGATCGAAACCTGCATCCATATAGAAAGAAGTACATCCCAACGAAGTCTGCCCCGCTTCCAACGGAATGTCATTCAGCAAAACCTCATTCCGCGTAGCCGGACGTCCGGAACTGTTATGAGCATAATAAACCGGTATCTGTCCTACCATCTTCGGGAAAGTCACCGGAGTCTTGCCACTTGGCACAGCCTTACCCCACAGCAAGTCGGCCAATGCCGGTCCTCCCATGGTTCCGGGATGGAACGAATAAAGTACAGCTGACGAGAGTTCGACTTCCTTTCCTATGGTCAACGGACGCCCTGCCATTACGACAGTAACCACCGGTTTTCCCGTTTTCGCCAAAGCGGCAATCAGTTCGCTTTGCGCACCTTGCAGGTTCAGGTCGGCCAGGCAATGCGCCTCTCCTGAAAGAATAGCCTCTTCGCCTACAAATGCCAAAATAACATCGGCACGTGCGGCGGCAGCAGCGGCTTTGGCAACACCTGCCATATTCTTGTCACGGCTATAAGTCAGCCCCGACTCGTATATCACCTGCACTTTGTCCCCCACCAGTTCCTTGATGGCCTTCAACGGTGTCACAGTTTTCGTCTTGTCACCATCAAATATCCAGGTACCCAATTGGTCATAAGGTGCATTTGCCATCGGACCTACCACAGCAACTGTCTTTACCGAAGATTGCAAAGGCAATGTCTCCTTTTCGTTCTTCAACAAGATGGCCGATTCCACAGCAGCTTGCTTGGCAGCCTCCAGATGAGAAGGAGCATAAAGTTCCTCTATCCGTTTCTCATCCACATAAGGATTATCAAACAGTCCCAACCGGAATTTGATACGCAGAATATTCCGCACGGCATCGTCTATGGCAGACTTCTTGACCTTACCTTCTTTTATCAATCCCGGCAATTCCTTGACAAACGTATAGCTGACCATCTCCATATCCACACCAGCATTTACCGCCTTCATTGCTGCCTCTTTAGAATCGGCAGCAAAGCCATGTGCCATCATTTCGGCTACTGAAGCCCAGTCTGAAACTACTATTCCATCAAATCCCCATTCACCACGAAGCACATCTTTCAAAATAAAAGTGTTTCCGGTAGACGGCGCTCCGTCATTGTCATTGAACGAAGTCATGAAAGTAGCCGCCCCAGCCTTGGCAGCAGCCTCGAATGGAGGAAGATAGACATTACGCAAGCGACGCTCCGGAATAAAAGTAGAGTTATAGTCACGTCCCCCTTCCGCAGCTCCATATCCTACAAAATGTTTGGGACATGCCGCAATAGAGGTAGGATGATTCAAAGAATCCCCCTGAAAGCCTTTTACCATGGCAGCCCCCATCACCGAAGTGAGGTATGTATCTTCTCCACATCCCTCGGCCATACGCCCCCAACGGGGATCGCGAGCCACATCTATCATCGGTGCAAATGTCCAGCGGATACCCACGGCAGAAGCCTCCACAGCCGCTACCCGTGCACCATCCTTAGCCACCTGCGGGTTGAAAGATGCCGCTTGTCCCAAGGGAATAGGGAATATAGTCTTGAAACCATGGATCACATCGCGTGCCATCAGTAAAGGGATGCCCAAACGGGATTCCTCCATTGCCACACGCTGCAAGGCATTGACACGCACCGGATCTACTTCATTCAGGATAGACCCGACTTCACCTTTCTTTATCAATCCGCTCATATCCTCTATGTTGCCATAAGAAGAAATCTGGTTCATCTGCCCAATCTTTTCTTCCAATGTCATACGGGACAACAGCGTTTCTATTTTCTGCTCGATGACTGCATCATTTTCTGTATCCTGCACTTGAGTACAAGATATAAAAGGAAGCAGCAACAAACAAGCAGAGAGCATTTTCATTGTTTTCATCTTTAATCTATTATTTGAAATGGAACATTTGCTGTGGAGACAAAGCCCGTATTATCAAGTACATATACGTACAAACGATATTCTCCGGGAACTTTAATTGCAGTCTCATACACATTTTTATCTGACATAGCCACCTCACCGACTCTTTCCGGACGCGGTTCATAAGAACCTCCAAAACCCAAGACTGTAGCCTCTTTCAGTACTTCCCACACATAAGTCAAAGAATCGTTCTCCTTATCTGTGGCGAAAACCTCCGCTTTAAATAAAGCACCTGCTTTGATACGGATATTATCAATAGCACTTTTACCATTGATAGTCATGCCTTGAACTATCGGAGCCGTTTCATCCAATTCCTTGCCGGTCCACACTCTTTGCATGGCCTCCACCATAGGAGTTTTCTCTCCTTTCAATGGCAGTGAATCCACCTTATCTTCCACAAACATACTGAACCAAGTAGGCGTACGTTCTTCTTTTTGTCCCCACAAGAATACAAAAGAGCCCAAGCAACGGGGATTGGCAGAAATATATTGCGTATAACGCTCTTCGTATACCTGCCGTTTTTCTTCACTGGTCTGCTCTATGGGTGCCTTCCACTCGGTTGACGCTGTTTCCCACCAACCGGTCGGTCCCCACTCGGTAATCATAAATGCACCCTTGTAGTCCGACCGGTCAACAACAGCCTGCACCTCTCCCATCGGACCATATACATTGATGCCCACATAATCGAGAGACGGAGCATACTTTGCCACAGAGTCCAATGCCGACGGATTGTAGGAAATCACTGTCGAAACCAGATGACGCTTGTCTATCGACTTAATCAGCTGTGCCAGTTCTTCCACAAAATTCCATGCGGCAGCTATATTGGCATTTCCCAACTCAATTTCATTGCCAATCCCCCAAGCCAGCAAACTCGTATCATTCTTGAACGTTTCTGCCAACAAGCGGACTTCTTCGCGCATCTTATTCTTATATTCATCATCGTAATAGCGTATGGAGTCTTTGGTCATACCTATTCCCTGCATTACGTACATGTTGTGCTCCGAAGCCAATGCCAGGTTTTTCTTTATCTCCTCCACATTACCTCCCCAGGTTCTGAAGGCATTGGCACCACTCTGGGCGGCAATGTCCAACCGATATGTGCCGCCTACGCCTTTAATATAAGTTTCTCTTCCGTCAATGGAAAGTTTATAACCGTCTGTCGCCTTCTCTATCACAATACCATCTAGAGCAGAAGGAGAACAAGCAGACAGCAAAACCAAACAGATAAAAATAAATATTTTTTCTTTTCTCATTATCAATTGTCCTAAAGCATAAGTATCTATATTATAGATAAAACTAACATTTAGTCTGCACATTCAAATTCCATTTAAATAAAACAGCTCTACTTTTTCTGAAACACGCGTACATAGTCCACCTTCATCGTCACTGGAAGAGCAGACTCGTCCACACCGTTCATTCCACCCCAATCACCGCCCCAAGCCAGATTCAGAATGGGATAGAAAGCATAATGGAAAGGCCATTGATTATGCCCAGCTCCCAATTGTTGCTTGGTAACAGCCAACTGTACCTTACCATCCACGTATGTAGTGATGGCATCTTCCGTCCACTCTAAAGCATAGAGATGAAATTCTCCCTCTGCCTGTTCTATAGTCATGGCATGCGTTTTCTGCGTACCTTTAGTATGATTATAGTCTTGCGTATGGATAGACGAAGAGACTTCGTTGGGTACGACTCCCACTTCCTCCATAATGTCTATTTCACCACACATGGGCCATGGGTTAGTATTCCAGTCATTACCAACCGGCATCATCCAAAAAGCCGGCCAAGTCCCCTTGCCTTCAGGCAACATGATGCGTGCTTCAAAGTAACCGTATTTCCAACCAGTATTCACTTTAGCATACACACGACCAGAGTAAATTTTACCGTCGGAGCCTTTGAAACAATTAATGTTCAACTTACCGTCCACAAGTTCTGTCACACGCTTTCCGTCAGCAGAACCATTGACGTAATTTTGAAGCTCATTATTTACCCACCCTGATCCTTGAACCTCGTGTGTCCAGTCTTTGCCGAGAGATGTGCCCTCATTAAATTCATCATGCCAAACCAACCGATATCCCTCAGGGGTATTGATATCCCGATCTTCAGCCGATTCTTGAATAACTGTTACCGTTACTTTCTCTGCACCAGCCACAACCTCAACTGTACCCGTACGGGAAATCTTTGCATCATTAGCTAAAGTGGTCACAACAATCTCTCCGCTGTTTTTTTCTGCGCTAATCCAGTTATCATTGGATTTCACATTCCATTCACCAGAAGCAATAACAGATAAGATAAAAGATTCTCCTATAGAATTAGAATACAACTCAGTCTGTGACACTGATAAAGGAGCCGCCTGCGTAATAGGAACAGATACACGAGTAGCACCGGATTTAACCACCACCGTACCAGTACGAGAAGTAGTACCCGTATGAGCACTGACCATAACCGTCGCTGTGCCTTGGCTAGAAGAAGAACCTATTACATTTACTTTGACCCATGAACTGCAATCATCAGAGGCAAAAGCAGTCCACTCTTTACCGGAACAAACCACATTCACCACATATTGACCAGCTTGTGCAACAGCCTCTATCTTTTCAGGAGAACATTTAATAGTAACATCCTCGGATTGCGGTTCCTTGTCATCACTACTGCCACAAGCAATCAACGAAAACAAAAGAATAGATAATAGACAATAGTATTTCATATATATTTTTTACAACATAAGTAGAGAAAAAGGGAAAGGATGAAACTCCAGCAATTGCCAAGATAACACACATCCTTCCCCCCCTTTTATAATTCACTGCTTTTAGCAGACCGATATTCTATCCAATACCAGTCATCAATCTCTATGAGTCTGGAAAATAATATCCTTAATAGTCACCTTTGTGTTCGCAGGGTTTCCACCAAAGTCAAAGACTAAGGATATAGCATGCATCTCTTTAGGGGCCTTTTTACTTGCAACCCAGAACTTATTATCTTCATTGCCCAACAAATCCGTCTGTTCTGCAAAGAAGAAATTGTCGTCATGCTTGACATCCGGTTCATCTGTCTGAACCAACTTCACAGTTACCCCCTTCAAATCAACAGTGGGATTCAAAGTGACACAGAAATCATAAGCAGTTTCTGTATCAGCCGACAAATCCGTACTGAACGAGAACTGATTCTGCCATTGTGCCTCGGTAGCATCAGGGAAAGTAAGTGTATAGGCATTTCCATCTACTACTAAATCAGGATCAGGTCGAACACTCCAATCCGGGTTTGCATAGAAGAAAGTATTGGTAAAGGTTGCCCCGTTCCAAAGATTGTCTTCACTATCCACCTTCACCCAAGAAGGTTCAGGCTCTTGTACTTCGGGAATTTCCGTACCGTCATCATTAGCATGGTCTTTCAGAACGAAACTCTCTATCGTAATCTCTGTATTTGCCGCATTGCCGCCAAAATCGAGTGCAAACTTCAAATCAGTAATATCCACACCAGGAACATTGCTGAACCATATACACTTAGGCTCATTAGCATCCAAAGCCACACGCTGCATATTGATAAACGTATTGTCATCACCTTTCTGCTGTACTTTCACCGTCACACCCGGATGAGCGGTGGTAGAAGTGATTATCACTGAGAAATCATAGGTTTTATCCACCGGCAAAGCAATGGCCTTATCCAATTCCACATGCATCTGAGCCTGCCACTGATCGGTAGTAGCTTCCGGCAAGGCAACTACAAATGCACCATTCTGATAAGTATATTTCGGGTCGGCAATCTGAGCCCATCCCGGAGCATACCAGAAAGAAGCCACATTGAAAGTCACTCCCTTAAACATGTTGAAATCACTATCTTCCACAAAACCACCAAAACCGTTCATTTTGGTCTTCTCTATGGTAAAAGTTTTAGTAATCACACCGTCACTCATTCCATTGGAGTTTTTCACCTTGCACTCTACCGTATAATCGCCTTTCTTGCGATAATACTTAGAAAAAGAATAAGAAGCACTATAACTTTCTCCGTCTATAATCCATATAGGAGAAACACCGGTAGCACTTTTAAATTCAAAATTAGCATAATTAGTGGTCTGGTCTACCGTAACTACAAAATTATCGGCAAAATCACTCACTTGCGGTATATTTCCGTCAGCTCCCTCAAACTCTTCAGGCGAACATGCGGTCATCACAAGACCTGCAAACAATGTTCCTGCTATGTATCTAAATATATTTTTCATATAGGTTATTCATTTTATTGATAAACTTATTTATAATCGTTCTGAACCAATGCCGGGTCGGAATCCAACTCGCCTTGTGCGATAGGAATAAACTTCTTCTTGGCAGTCCAAGAGTTGGTGCGGTATCCGTATTCATCGGGCACAAGTGCCGTAGTTGCCTTATTCTTGGCTGATGCACCACTGATACCTTCGGCACGTACAAGATCGAAATAACGCTTACCCTCACCTACAAACTCAAGGTGACGTTCAGTGAGCACATCGTCCACCGTAACGGAAGAAAGTTCACTGAGTCCGGCACGAGTACGCACTTCGTTCAACCATGTTTTAGCCTCACCGGTAGCACTTCCACCAGTGCGGAGGGACAATTCGGCAGCATTGAGCAGAGTCTCGGCATAGCGATAATAACGGAAGTTATTGTTATAGTTCAAGTTCTGGTCAAACGGTGCACTCTTGAAATTACGGTCATACGGACGATACTTGTGAAGCCAGATATGAGTATCCTGATAGCGGACCGTATATTCTGTTCCACGTACATCCCAGCAGGTAGCATCGCGGCGCTTGTCTGCATCACTGAACATCTCGTATGTTTCGAGACGCATAGGCAGGAATCCCCAGCCTTCCCCCGTCCATTCGGCATCTGCTGTAAACGTATTGGGCGAAATCAAAGTAGGCAGTACAGTACCTCCCACGGCCAACGGGCTTCCCCATCCGCGTTCACTATTAGACTGCTCGTAGTTGATTTCCCAAATGGATTCACTAGTCCATTCGCCACTTGTCTCCCAAATAGCTGCATAATCAGGGTTCAACTTGAAACCGGAATCTGCTATGATTTCCTTCATATATCCCAAAGCCTTTGCAAAACGGCTCTCATCATTCTGATACATCACCATTTCAGCATACATCATATATGCCATGGCAGCCGTTACGCGTCCCAACTGTCCTTCATCATTCATACCTTTCTCATTCTTATAATACTTCAACGGTAGCACCTTGGAATCGATGACAGCTTCCAATTCTACAACCAGATTGTTGTAAACCTCGTCCGCTTTCAGCTGAGGAGCAGTATAAGGAGGTTCGTTAAGGTTCTCTAAATAGAAAGGTACATTGCCGAAATAGTGCCACAACATATTATAGTAGAACACACGCAAACAGCGAGCCTGCATTTCATAACTCTTACGGTTTTCTTCAGTAACGTCCGTAGCCCAATCCAAGTATTTCAACAAATCGTTGCAACGTTTTACACCCGAATAGTCAACCGTCCAAAGTGAACTGAGCGTATTGTTTTCATTGCCCTCGTAGTTGAAAAGCATGTGCCAGTTCTGCATGTCGGTTTTGGTAGCACCACCTACCCAGAAATTATCACCCATAATCTCGGCATCAATATTCAAGGCATTGTATTGTCCCAATCCCCAGTCTGCCCAGTGGATAGGGTCGTATGCCGCAATCAGCGCCTCTTGAATGCGCTCATCGGTAGTATAATATTCTTCCAACGGTTCACCCGTAGGATTCTCCACTTCAAGAAAACTGTCACTGCAACCGGTAGCCAACACTGTAGCGGCAGCAAGTAAGCCTATTACTAATATTTTATTTGTTTTCATATAGTTCTTATATTTTTAGATTAGAAAGAAACATTTACACCTACTGTATATGTACGAGCTTGCGGATAAATACCACGGTCAACACCAAGAGAAGTTGCACCTGAAGAAATTTCAGGATCAAATCCCCAATATTTGGTCCAAGTAACAAGATTTTCAGCTTGCACATACACGCGCAGACGTTCTATGGTGAGCTTGCGAGTCAAAGTTTTGGGCAATGTATAGCCCAGTGTGATGTTCTTCAAACGAAGATAAGAGCCATCGCACACATAGAGGTCGGACACCAGCCAGTTGGTAGCATTGCCCGTAGCCAGACGGGGATATTTGTTTGAAGTGCCTTCGCCAGTCCAGCGGTTCAACATCCAGGAAGGATAGTTGCCGGAAGCTACATCCGAGCGCCAAGTGGCATCGAACACATCGGCTCCTGCCACGCCTTGAAAGAAGATATTGAAATCAAATCCTTTCCAATCGGCATTCAAGTTCAAGCCGTAAGTCCAATCGGGAGTACCATTACCAATGTCGGTACGGTCATCAGCCGAAATCTGTCCATCCTGGTTCACGTCCACAAAACGCGTGTCACCCGGAACGGCATCCGGCATAATCATGCCACCGTCCTTATTCACATAAGCACGAACCTCATCCATATTTTGGAACACGCCATCCGTCTTGTATCCAAAGAAATACGGGAAAGGCTTTCCATTCGAGCCACGGGTTCCACCACCGGAAAGTCCTTGAATACCATCAAAATCCATATAGCCAGTATCGTTACCCAAGTTCTTCAATTCGTTCTTCAGATAAGTGGCATTGCCCTTCACGGCAAAATGAGCGTCGCCCACATTCCATTTATAACCCAATTCAAACTCAAAGCCGCTGTTCTCCATATCGCCTACATTTCCGTAAGGCTTGCTCTCACCTACATAGCTGGGGATAGGCATTTCCATAATCATACCATTGGTTTTCTTGATGTAATAATCAGCACTGAAAGTCAATGCATTATTGAAAAATCCCAAGTCAACACCCAAGTCCGTCTGTTCACTTTCTTCCCATTTCAAATTAGGATTTGCCAAGCGTTCTGCCTTAGAACCAATCCACTTGATGGCATCTTTGCCCAAAAGCACATTGTTACCCATGGCAGTAAGGGACGTATAGCCAAATTCAATAATGTTATCGTTACCATTCTTACCCCAGCTTCCACGAATCTTGAAGTTGGAAAGCCAATCGCGGGTATTCTCCATGAATGCTTCATTCATCACATTCCAACCCACTGAAACGGAGGGGAAAGTACCATACTTGTTGTTAGACCCGAAGCGGCTTGAACCATCGCGACGTACCGTAGCCTGGAACATATAACGCTCATCGTAGTTGTAGTTTAAACGGAGAAACATGGACGACATGCGATGCTCTACTCGGGGAGCACCAGAAACACCATGCTGTACAGTAACACCGGTGATAATCTTATTGCCATCTGCATCCAATATAGGATTGCCACTACCATCAGTCTTATATATATACTCTACGTTACCTGTAGCATAATCAATAGACGGTTTACCGGGATTGACCAAATTCCAACGGCTTCCTTTCAGATAGTCACCTTTGTACTTCAAGGCAGACTGTCCCAAAACGATACCAAACGAATGTTTACCGATAGTCTTGTCGTATGTCAAGGTATTCTCCAACTGCCACGTTACATTCTGTTCCTTGTTGTTTTCTACACTGGTATGCAAAGCATTGTTATTGCCCGAAAGATAGAAACGGGAAGTAGTGGCTTTGTCATATCCCCAAAAGCCCATATCGGCACTATAACTGAAATGATACTTCAATTTGTCCCATAACTGCAAGTCTACAGAAAATTTAGGCACAAACTTATGCGACCAGTTCTTTTGAGGAGATAAGGTCATCATTGCCAATGGATTGTTCATTTCTTGATAAGCACCTTTATAACCGGGCACAGTATAAGGATTGCCATTTTCATCACGCGGCAAGTCATAAGCACCATAAAAATCTATCATCTCCTTGGCGGCATCCCCAGTCAGTGTGGGAGTGAGGATAGGTGACAAATAGAGTGCCGAACCCAAAGCCGAACCGAATTCTGAGTTGGTAGCAATACCAGTGGAATGGGTACGCATATAAGCAATGTTGACACCTACATCCAAACGGTTCAGAAAATTACGTTCTTTGGAAGCGTCTATCACGTTGTACTGGTTGTTTGAACGAATAGTCAGACGATCGTAATTGGAATGTCCATAGTTACCGCCCACAATACCGTCTTGGCTGAAATAGCCTAAAGAAAGATAATAATTCACCTTATCGGATGCACCGCTGATAGTCACATCGTGATTCACCACCGGAGCATTATCATTGAACAACAACTCCTGCCAATCCGTACCAAAACCCTTGATGGCGTTTCCATTGGCATCAATCAAGTTATAAGGGTCAGCATAAACCGGCTTCTCACCACCGTTCACACGCATTTCGTTCTGCAACACGGCATAGTCTGTGGCACTGGTTACATCACGATGTTTCCACGCGCTCTGCCAGCCGTAAGAAAAGTTGTAGTTGATTTGCGCTTTGCCCATCTTGCCTTTTTTGGTAGTCACCAGAATAACACCATTTGCAGCACGTGCACCATAGATGGCACCGGAAGCGGCATCCTTCAACACTTCGATAGATTCAATATCATTAGGATTCACAAAATCAAGACCACCACCAATAGGCATACCGTCTACAATATAGAGCGGATCACTATTGTTGATAGTACCGATACCACGAATACGTACACGAGGAGAATCACCCGGCTGACCGGAAGCTGAAGTTACATCCACACCTGCAGCCAAACCTTTCAATGCATTATCCATACGCACCGGAGATTTGTTTTCCAAATCCTCACTACTAACTTTGGCAATAGATGCTGTTACCACACTTTTTTTCTGAACACCATACCCCACCACTACTACTTCGTCCAGCGTTTCTGAATCTTCCTGAAGAACTATTTTCAAGGAAGTCTTTCCATTTACTGCCACTTCTTGTGACCTAAAGCCAATATAAGTAATAGAAAGCGTTGCGTCGGCAGGAACCGACAATGTGAAATTACCATCCAAATCAGTAATTCCACCGTTGGTAGTTCCTTTAACTACCACATTTACTCCAGGCAACGGTTCATTATCCGAACCGCTCACCACTGTACCTTTTACCTGTATATTTTGGGCATATACAGAAGCCAAGGTAAAGCTTAACAGAAATAAAACTGATAATAACTTTTTCATAAGTTTTACTAAATTAAGATTAACGTTTCTCGTTTTCGTTCTCAGTTGAACAGTGCAAACATAGAGTAAAAGCAAATAAAACAAATAAGAAACAATCATTCTTAAATACGTCAAATACAAAATTCAAATACGTTATCAATACGTCATTAGTAAATAAACTATTAATAATCAATAGCTAATATATACTTTCAAGTATTACGTCACAACATATTATAGAACACAAAAGGGAGAAATTTAACATTCCTCCCTCCCAGGCACTTCCTTCTTTTAAAGGAAGTTAATATCCAAAGACTACAGTTTATTGCTTAAATAATCCGTCAAACTCTCCTCTCTCTCTAAAGCGAACTTCTTACGAAGACGATAACGGATTGTTTCAACTCCACGAACTGAAATGTTCAACAGAGGCGCTATTTCTTTCGTGGAAAGATTCATCTTTAGATAAGCGCACATCATGCGTTCGTTGTGGGAAAGTTCAGGATGCTTGGCATGAAGACGTTTCATAAAATTGTTATGTATCAAGTCAAACTGGTCTTCAATACGCTTCAAAACCTCATCACTCTGTATATTACCGTCTATCTTATTATTGATAAGTATGAGTTGCTGTTTCCCTTCACGGGCCCCCTCACCCTTCAGCAAGGCGGATACTTTAAGTATCTCTGACTTGATTTCAGTCAGCATTTCATTCTTACGGACAAAGTTTATCATCAGATTGGCCATTTCCTGGCTCTTATGTTGCAAATCGTATTCCAATTTTTCTTTCTCCAGCTGCATAATCTGCTTTTCCTGACGGGCTTTCTCCTCTTCGTACTCCCTTTCCATATCGTGCAACTCCTTGTCCTTCTCAACCACCGCCTGCTGTTTCTTCCGCTTCACACGGACATCATCCCAGCGGTAGACATACCATAAGGCAAGCAAAGCCAAGATGATATAACAAGCGTATGCAGCAGCACTGCGATACCACGGTGGAAGTATACGGAAGGCGATTGTATCCGATGATGTCGTACCGTCAGGAAAGACCGCTTTAACTTCAAACGTATATTCACCTTCCGACAGATTACTATACTCCTTGGTGCGTACCGTTGTAAAATCAGACCAGCTCCCCTTATTCAGACGATATTGAAAACGGACATCATCTCCTACCGCAAAGAAAGAAAGGGCATAGTCAAAACGAACGGAATTCATGGAATAAGCTATCACCGGAACCGGCTTCTCTCCTAAAAAGTTTGCGGTATATACCAATGAATCCTTGGGATAAGACAGATACATGTTCCTTATATATAAGGAGTGGCTACGATCCTGACGCCCCCTTACGGCCGGGATACTGAATAAAGCGAAACCTTCTTCATTAGGAACCACCATCAGCGAATCTGAAAGAGGAATAATCGTTTCAAAACCGGGTACCAGTTCAATCAGCGATTGCCGGATGGGATTAATGCTTGTATTCGCCCCCCGCTTATAGGTACCCAGATTGGCAATACAGATTTCGTGAGGGCTCAAACTAATCAACTTATCGTGATACTCCAAGATACGCGAATAGGCTGCGGTGCCATTCAAAAGGTTGTTCATATCCGGACAAGGCTCTATGACATCTTTATGAGGATTATGCTTATAGATTCCCCGGGGAGTGGCAAAATACACCCGGTCTTCCATCTTCGCTATATACATATCACGTCCTACCGGGAAACCATCCTTCGCGCTATATTCCTTTATACGGACAGCTTTTGTCAAATCATTATCCAAATCCACACGGGTAACGTGATCCGTATTGTACACCCAAATCACCTTATCGCTTTCCTGCTCAAAAAGACGGCAAGAATCGTTCACACCCTCAATCTTGCCAACCACCTGCCATTCTCCATTCTTTTTCCCAACCAAATAAATGCCGCTATACACCCCGACATACATAAGGTCCGTACGTCCTGCCACAAGTTGGCAACACCAGGCACCGGCAATATCCGTCACGCGTTTTACGGAAGTACCATTGATAAGGAAAATACCACGGTCGTGCAGACAGAAGAGTTCATCACCTATACGGCAAAGGTTCCAGACCTGTCCGCTGGATTGGGGCATCGGACGGATATCCGGCAAATCGCCGTTCATCTGTACCGGATAAGAGGTGTAATACAAACCCCGATTGGTACCTAAATAAAGATAGCCGCCTTCTACTGCCGCCGTATATCCCGTGCCGTAGGAATAGGGATAGGAATAGAGATTCGTAAAAGGAGAACTCAGACAGACGTAGTCAATGCCGCTATCCAGACCGGCCCAAAGGTTTCCGGTCGTATCGAAGGAGACAGAAAGCACGGTATTGTTACGCAAGCCGTTGTTCTCATTGAAATATTTCAGTTGCATGGTGCTGCAATCCACCAGTACCAATCCTTTATGAATGGTTCCCAAGGCAATCTTATCATCCTTTTTGGCCACGCAAAAGACTTCATTCTCACGCATAAACTCTTCGGCACCGGTGATAAACGGTTCCATCGTACGTCCGTCACAATAGTAAAGTCCGTTGTATGCAGTCACCACCAGAACACCTTTCTTATAAGGTATAATGCCACGAATACGCTTGGAAGCCAACCCATCTGCACCCTGAAGAGGGAAAAAAGTGTTTCCGACCAAAAGCCATACACCTCTGTCCGTACCGATATAGAGAATACCATTGACCATATTGGAACAGTCTATTTTGGCATCCATTTCAATGGCGGTATATTTGCCGTTCAGGTACTTCACCACGCACCCGTCCCCTTGGAAATACAGGATATTGTCTGTTTCATGGATGCCCCATACGTTTCCAAGGAAACGAACAGCACTCTCCAAAGTATCGGACATGCAATGATAGACCAAAGAACCATCCGCATCCGGTTCATAATAGCCGAACTCATTGATACCTCCCACATAAATGCGTTTTTGGTTAGCAGAAGCCAGCACAGAACGCATATCGGAAGCATTGTTCAATGGAAATACGTTCCAGACATTGCCATCAAATTGCACCATACCGTTCTTATTGGCAAAATACACCCACTTGTCATCATAGGGTGCAATCTGCCAAGTCTGTGCCCCCTTGCCATAAACACTTTTATCAAAATTGACGATAAAGCTATTCCAGCCGGCAATTGCTTCGACAAAAGAGGGAAAAAGAAAAAGGCAGAAAAGAAAGCAGAATGACAATATGTGTTTGTTCATGCGCATAATGGCTATATAGTTAGTTGCACAAAAATAATGCTTATTTTCAAGGTAGCGCACAATAGCATATCAGTTTTTTCGTCCACGATTATTTTTTTCTTCTCAAATGGCAATCTTTTGCATCAGTATACTCTAGATTCCGGTATACTAAAAAGTATTCGTTCGACAGCTGTCGGACGATAATTCAACAACTGTCGGACGATAATTCAACAACTGTCGGACGATAAGGTTACAGCTGTCGGACGAATACTTCTTAGTAATTGGACAAATACTTCTTAGTAAAAGGAATATCTGTCCATCGTAATGCCGGAAAGAATCCGTACCTCCCCCCCCTCAAAAGAGTCTATGTAGGGAGGCCATGAAAAGGAATAGAATGAGGAATCAAAAAAATAAATAAAAAAAACACCGGAAGCTATTGCAGATTTCAAAATAATGTCTACCTTTGCAACCGAAAAACAGAAAAACGGGTAAGTCCTATACGGCCAGCTCCCTTCGAATCCTCCAGGGCTTGATCGCAGCAAAGGTAGTTGGTTGTAGCGGCGCGATATAGCAAGCTTGCCCACCCGCCTCTTTAGCTCAGTTGGCCAGAGCACGTGATTTGTAATCTCGGGGTCGTTGGTTCGAATCCGACAAGAGGCTCAAAAGAAAAGCAGGTGACACTTTCGTGTCATCTGCTTTTTTCTTTTTGCCCCACAAAGAATCCTCTAATTTATTTAAAATCTATACATCGGCTTGCCCTTGAATCCAACTATATTTGTACCTTTGCACATTATTTCTAAGAAAGATGGCAGAAAATAAAGGTTACATGCAACGATACGCAATGCTGTTCGGCACCTATATGGGAGTTTTTTGGATATCGAAGTTCATACTCTTTCCGGTAGGACTGTCGGTTCCTTTTTTACTTTTCCTTTTCATGGGACTCACGCTATGCGTACCTTTTATGGGATATTATTATGCACGGATGTATCGTAATCACGTATGCGGAGGCGGCATTAGCTTCCTGCATGCGTGGATATTCACCGTTTTCATGTACATATTTGCCGCGCTGCTTGCCGCCGTGGCACACTACATCTACTTCAGGTTCATAGACCACGGATATGTGCTCAACACTTGCGAAACGATGGTAGACACACTTGCCCAAAGCAACATGCCGGGCATGGATTCTTACATCGCCACCTATCAAGAAGCTCTGGAGACAGCCCGGCTGCTCAGCCCTATCGACATTACGCTGCAGATGATATCGTCCAATGTGTTTTGGGGTTCGATACTGGCTTTCCCCACCGCCTTGTTCGTAATGAGACGCAAAAAAGACGACGCTCCGGCAGAGTGACGGAACAGTAAAAAGGAATGTAATTTTAATTGTAAACAGAAAAATCATACATTAATGGATATTTCAGTTGTCGTACCACTATATAATGAAGAAGAATCACTCCCCGAATTGTTCGCATGGATTGAGCGAGTGATGAATGCCAACGGCTTTTCATACGAAGTAATCTTCGTCAACGACGGAAGTACCGACCGTTCCTGGCAGGTAATCGAACAATTGCAGGCACAAGCTCCGGACAAGGTACGGGGCATTAAGTTCCGCCGCAACTACGGGAAGTCGCCGGCATTGTTCTGTGGTTTCGAACAAGCGCAAGGAGACGTCGTGATAACCATGGACGCTGACCTGCAGGACAGTCCCGACGAAATACCCGAGCTCTACCGCATGATTACCCAAGAGGGGTACGACCTCGTATCGGGCTGGAAGCAGAAACGTTACGACCCGCTGTCAAAAACTCTCCCCACAAAATTGTTCAATGCCACCGCCCGCAAAGTATCGGGCATCAAAAACCTGCACGACTTTAATTGCGGACTGAAAGCGTATCGCAAAGAGGTGGTCAAGAACATAGAAGTATATGGTGAAATGCACCGTTACATCCCCTATCTGGCCAAGAATGCCGGCTTCAAGAAAATCGGTGAGAAAGTGGTGCACCACCAGGCACGCAAATACGGAAAGACCAAGTTCGGGCTGAACCGTTTTGTAAACGGGTATCTGGACCTTCTTTCCCTTTGGTTCCTTTCCCGGTTCGGCATCAAGCCCATGCATTTTTTCGGATTGCTGGGTTCGCTGATGTTCATCTTCGGCTTTATAGCCGTGGTCATAGTGGGTGTCAGCAAGTTGTACTACATGCACCATGGCATGCCCTACCGCCTTGTGACCGACTCTCCCTACTTCTACCTCTCGCTGACCTCCATGATTATCGGCACGCAACTATTCGTGGCAGGATTCCTCGGAGAACTGATTTCACGCAATGCCCCGGAACGAAACAAATATCAAATAGAGAAAACCATTTAACGATGAAAAAATTAGTCAGACTTGTCATACTCGGAGCTATCCTTTGTCCGATAGCAGGCATAGCCACCTCCTGCTCGGAAGAGGCCGACTGCTCCATGACGGCACGCCCCATGGTGAATTGCATTCTTTATAGAGTAGACCCCGAAACCCAATACGTGGAGAACGACACGCTCGACTCGCTCACCGTGACGGCATATGGCACCGACTCCATCATCATCAACAACCAGAAGAAGGTACACGACATCTCCCTGCCATTGCGCTATACGGAAGATTCCACCAAGCTGATATTTAAGTACAGCCGGACTAAGAGTGACACGATGGTGATACGCCACACCAACACCCCCTATTTCCTATCGATGGATTGCGGCTATCAGATGAAGCAGGCCATCACGAACATAACGTTCACCCGCATCTCTCTGGACTCGATATACATCAAAGACAATGAAGCAGGCATCTATGGAAAGGAAAATCTTAAGTTATTCTATTAGTCTGGCACTCTGCCTGCTGATGTTCCTCCCTCTACAGGCGCAGAACGGGAATCCTACCGCTCCCCCCCAGGGAACACCTCCCAAGAAGGAGAAGAAGGACGCGAAAGAAGAGGTGCACTATCCGTTATACAACGGCATGTCCGTGGGCCTGGACTTGTGGGGAATCGGAAGTTCCGTATTTGGAGGAGATTTCCTGAGTTCCGAAGTGGCCGTGGACGTAAACCTCAAAAACCGCTTCTTCCCTATTGCCGAACTGGGATATGGCTCCACGGACACCTGGAGCGACAAAGGCATACACTACAAAAGCAATGCCCCCTACTTCCGCATTGGAATGGACTATAACACGCTATACAAGAAGCAGCACGGACACATGCTACTCGTAGGCTTGCGCTACGGTGTAAGTAGCATTAAGTACGATGTAGACGCTTTGGGAGTGGACGACCCGATATACGGTGGCATCGTAGGTAATCCGAATCTGGACGACGAGATATGGGGAGGCAGCCTGCCCTATAGCCATAAAGGAATGAAAGGCTCCATGCAATGGGCGGAATTTTGTGTCGGTATCCGGGCGCACGTCTGGAAGGCATTGTATATGGGCTGGTCGCTACGCTTCAAGTTCAAATTGTCCGCCTCCGCCGATAAATACGGCGACCTATGGTATGTACCTGGTTTTGGGAAATATGGCTCCAACACGATGGGAGTAACCTATACGATAACTTATAAACTACCTCTATAAGCGCTTATGACAGGGTTAGAGATTTGGCTACTGGCCGTAGGACTTGCGATGGATTGTTTCGCAGTTTCTATAGCCAGCGGAATTATATTGAAACGCGTCCGGCTGCGCCCTATGCTGGTGATGAGCATCAGTTTCGGCTTTTTCCAGGCTTTGATGCCTCTGCTGGGATGGATAGGCGCAAGTTTTTTCAGCCATCTGATAGAAAGTATCGACCATTGGATAGCATTCAGTATCCTTGCCTTTCTGGGTGGACGTATGATAATGGAATCCTTCAAGGACGAAGGTTGCAAGCACGAGTATGACCCCACTAGTCTGAAGGTGGTGCTCGCTCTGGCCGTGGCAACCAGCATCGATGCATTGGCGGTAGGTGTTTCGTTTGCACTCCTCGGCATCAAGCAATTCTCAGCCATTCTTTCCCCCATCGGGATTATCGGTTTTGTATCATTCGCCTTGTCGATGGTCGGCCTGATGTTCGGCATCCGTTTTGGATGTGGCATAGCCCGCAAACTGCGCGCCGAACTTTGGGGAGGAATCATCCTCGTCATCATCGGTACCAAGATATTGATAGAGCATCTCTTCTTTTAATTAATAAAAAGTAAAAACTCAGATAGGATATGAAGAAGAAAGTACAACGGAATTTTTTATGGATTGCCCTACTGGTGCTGGGCACCATCTGGATACTTGCCCGCCACAACCAAGCCACTCCTTATCAGACAGACAATGGACTGATATTCGGTACGATATATAAAGTGACTTATCAATGCGACCAGAATCTGAAGGCTGAAATAGAAGCGGAACTCAAACGTTTTGACGGTTCCTTGTCCCCTTTCAATGATACGGCGACTATTACGCGCATCAACCGCAACGAGGACATTGTGCCCGACACATTCTTTACCAACGTCTTCCACCGAAGCATGGAAATCTCCCAAGAGACCGATGGTTCCTTCGATATCACCGTTGCCCCTTTGGCCAATGCCTGGGGATTTGGTTTCAAGAAGGGCAACTTCCCCGACTCTGCCATGATAGACAGCCTGCTGGAGATGACAGGATACGAAAAAGTAAAATTGTCCGATGAGGGGAAAGTGGTGAAAACAGACCCACGTATAATGCTCTCGTGCAGCGCTGTGGCAAAAGGATATGCAGTAGATGTCATAGCCCAACTCCTGAAGAAGAAGGGTATCTGCAACTTCATGGTCGATATAGGCGGAGAAGTGGTGGTTCATGGACAAAACCCTCAGAATAGACTTTGGCGCATCGGTTTGAATAAGCCGATAGATGACTCATTGGCGGTGAACCAAGAATTGCAAGCAGTGCTGCAAGTCACGGATTTAGGCATGGCTACATCGGGCAATTATCGCAACTACTACTATAAAGACGGAAAGAAATATGCGCATACCATCGACCCGCGTACCGGCTATCCGGTACAACACAGCATCTTGTCTGCTACCGTCATCGCCAAAGATTGCATGAGCGCAGACGCCTATGCCACAGCATTCATGGTGATGGGGCTGGAAGAAGCAGAACGCGTAGCGGATGAGCATCCGGATATCGACGCCTGCTTCATTTATGCGGATGAAGAAGGAAAGCTTCAAACGTTTTTAACAAAAGGAATGGAGAAGTATATGAAATAATGTGCAAATACGATTAGCCCATCATTTATAAAATACAAAATATACCGCCAGAACCAGACATACAAAAGCTGCAAAATGGTTCCAATGCAGGGTTTCTCCCTTGAAAAGGACTGTTGTAAACACCGTAAAGATTATCAATGTAATAACTTCTTGAATTACTTTAAGTTGCATCAATGAAAATGGGCCTCCATTACCTAGAAAGCCTATCCGATTGGCCGGGACTTGGCAAGAATACTCAGCCAGAGCTATTACCCAGGAAAACAACACCACGGCATACAACGGCCAATTGGAAATGATTTTTGTCTCTTGTAACTTCAGATGCCCATACCAAGCAAATGTCATAAAAATATTAGATACAATCAATAGTAAAATAGTATAAAATGCCTTCATATATGTTTTTATAATTAATGGTTAATGTTTTATGATTGCAGGCAACAATTCCTCCTGCACATTCGTCATACTCCCCCATAGGCTATAGCGTGCCTCAGGATTCATTTCCTCTAATTGTTTCAGGATACCTTTCATTGTACTACGGCTGGATTGTGATTCATACGGACAATTCTTCACCTGCTTACGATACCCCCTCACTTGTGCCAACTCCATCAAATCCGCCTCATGAACCAGACACATCGGACGGATAATCGTCATATCAAACTTCTTCATCACCAGTCGGGGAGGCATGGAGCTGAATGCTCCCTGATAGGTGATATTCATCAGCAAGGTCTCCAGAATATCATCCATGTGATGGCCTAACGCGATTTTATTGCATCCCTGCTCCTTGGCTACGGTAAACAATGCCTTCCGCCTATTCCAAGAGCAAAGAAAACAAGGAGACTTGCGAGTATCTGTCGTGGCATCAAACTCCGTTTCAAAGAGAACAAAAGGCACTCCCCACGACTCTACGTACTCCCTCAGATAGTCTACATCGCTCTGATAAGGTATATTCTTCATCACTACATGTACGGCGACAACGGAAAAACGAGGTTTATAGACACGGGCACGGCGTGCCAACAACTCCACCAGCGCCAAAGAGTCCTTGCCGCCCGAAAGCCCGATAAGAATCTTATCGCCGTCCTCTATCAGCCCATATTCCACCACACCTTTGCTAAACCGCCTGTCTATGCGGCGCAACATCTTTTCTTCTTCAGTAAATTGTGCCATTGATACGAGTTATGAGTTATGAATTATAGCTCTTCCGGCTGCAAAAGTAAGGCAAAAGAACGATTTAAAGAAGAATTAACAAAATAGAATTACGGAAACCGACTTTATTCACGATAAATTTGTATTTTTGACCTTATGAACAAATCAGCATGTATCAATATGAATAAAAAATATATCCTTTCCATTCTATTCGGGCTTTTGAGCATAACGACTTCCGCACAAAGCCTGGCAGAAGTCAAAGCCTTGTACGAGAAGGGAGAATACGAAGAGGCCAAGCCCACCTTCAAGAAACTTGTCAAGACACAACCTGGCAATGGAAATTACAACCTATGGTATGGTGTATGTTGCCTGGAAACCGGCGAACCCACAGAAGCCTTGAAACATCTGGAGAGCGCTGTCAAGAAACGTGTCCCCAGCGGGCAATTCTATTTGGCCCAGGCATACAACGATTTATATCGATTCGAAGATGCCATCGATACTTACGAGGCCTACATTTCTGACTTGAGAAAGAGAAAACGCTCCACCGAAGAGGCCGAACAATTATTGGAAAAAAGCAAATCGAACTTACGCATGCTGAAAGGTGTGGAAGAGGTTTGCTTTATTGACAGCTTTGTAGTAGACAAGAAAAATTTTCTGGATGCATACAAAATCAGCCCCGAATCAGGCAAGCTGTTCATGTATGACACCTACTTCAAAAATTCTGGTAAGGAAGGCGGAACAGTATACGAAACGGAGCTGGGCAATAAGCTATATTATAGCGAAATGCAACCGGACAGTACCCTCAGTATCCTTTCGCGCAACAGGTTGCTGGACAAATGGAGTGATGGCAGCTTGTTACCCGGAAACATCAACGAGGCCATGAATGCAGACTACCCCTATGTACTTACGGACGGTATCACTATCTACTATGCCTCGGATGGCCCTGATTCGATGGGAGGATATGACATTTTCGTCACCCGTTACAATACGAATACCAACTCTTATCTGATGCCGGAAAATGTGGGCATGCCGTTCAACTCGCCCTACAACGACTATATGTACGTCATCGACGAATTCAACGGCTTGGGATGGTTTGCCTCCGACCGCTACCAGCCCGAAGGCAAAGTGTGCATCTACGTATTCATTCCCAATTCATCCAAGCAAGTGTACAACTATGAAAGGATAGACCCGGACAAGATAATATCATTGGCACAACTTCACTCTATCAAGGACACATGGACGGACACCGATGCGGTAAAGAACGCCCAGGAAAGGCTTCGGAGCACTGCCAACACAAAGCCGCAGACTACCAAGAAGCATGATTTCCAATTCGTCATCGACGACCACTCCACCTACTACCGGCTGGAAGATTTCCGTTCTCCGCAGGCCAAAGCCTTGTATGGCAAATATAACCAACTGGAGCAAAGCTACAAGCAACTGCAGGAGAAACTGGAAAAGATGCGTTCAGAATACTCCCGTACCGGCAAGCAGGAAAAAGACAAGATGTCTGTCGCCATCCTCGACTTAGAGCAACGCATACGACAATTGTCTGCCGAAATAGAGCAGACCGCCATTCAGACGCGCAATCTGGAAAAACAAGCCACCAAATAAAGAAAACTATGGATATACTCATTATCGCCGCATTGATTACAGGAGCAGTAATATTGTTCTTAGTGGAATTATTCGTAACTCCGGGCATCAGCGTTGCCGGTTTTCTGGCAGGAGGGTGCATCATCTTTGCCAACTACTATGCCTTTGCCCATATGGGCACCACGGCAGGTGCCATTACGCTTATCATATCTGCCTTGGCCTGTACCGGTTCGTTGATATGGTTCATGCGGTCCAAGACACTTGACAAAATTGCATTGAAAAAAAACATCACTTCCAAAGTAGACCGTAGTGCTGAGGAAAAAGTCAAAGTAGGCGACGTAGGCGTCACCACTACCCGCCTGGCTCTCATCGGCTATGCCGAAATCAACGGGGACATCGTGGAAGTAAAGTCATCAGACGGCTTCATGAACGAAAAGACTCCGATTATCGTAGACCGTATTGCCAACGGAGTTCTCTTAGTGGAACGGCTCAAGCAGTGAAGTTTCAGAAATCAACCTATTTATAACTAACAATTAATATTTAATCTCATGGATCCAAGCACAACTTATTTAACTGCCTTCCTCATTATAGGTGGCATTATCTTCCTGGTACTTTTCTTCCATTATGTACCGTTCTTCTTATGGCTGTCCGCCAAAGTATCAGGAGTAAACATCTCGCTGGTACAACTTTTCCTGATGCGCATTCGTAATGTCCCTCCTTATATCATTGTGCCCGGCATGATTGAAGCCCATAAAGCAGGATTGCAAAACATCACGCGCGACGAACTGGAAGCGCACTACCTTGCCGGAGGCCACGTAGAGCGGGTGGTGCACGCACTGGTATCCGCCTCTAAAGCCAATATCGAACTTCCGTTCCAGATGGCAACCGCCATCGACCTTGCCGGTCGTGACGTGTTCGAAGCCGTACAGATGTCCGTTAACCCCAAAGTAATCGATACCCCTCCCGTAACAGCTGTTGCCAAAGACGGTATCCAGCTGATTGCCAAGGCACGTGTAACAGTGCGTGCCAATATACGCCAATTAGTGGGAGGTGCCGGAGAAGACACGATTCTGGCCCGTGTAGGCGAGGGTATTGTGTCTTCCATCGGTTCGTCAGAGAATCATAAGTCCGTATTGGAGAATCCGGATTCTATCTCCAAACTGGTATTACGCAAGGGGTTGGATGCCGGAACGGCATTCGAAATTCTGTCCATTGACATCGCCGACATCGACATAGGCAAGAACATCGGTGCCGCCCTGCAGATAGACCAAGCCAATGCCGACAAGAACATCGCTCAAGCCAAGGCAGAAGAACGCCGCGCCATGGCCGTAGCCACAGAGCAGGAAATGAAAGCCAAGGCACAGGAAGCCCGTGCCAAAGTTATCGAGGCAGAAGCGGAAGTACCCAAGGCCATGGCCGAAGCATTCCGCAACGGCAATCTGGGTATCATGGACTATTACCGGATGAAGAATATAGAAGCTGACACTTCCATGCGCGAAAACATTGCCAAACCGACGACGGGCAATACCAGCCAGCCGTTGAGTAAATAACTAGAAAAGTAACTGACAGAAACGCCGGAATCGGTGAACAAGAATCGGTTCCTGGCGTTTCTATTTATAAACAAAAGATTAAAACCTCAAGTATATGAAGAAATATTTCGCCTCTTCCGAACTGATTATCAATGAAGACGGTTCTGTATTTCATCTTCACGTAAAGCCCGAATGGCTGGCAGACAAGATTATCTTGGTAGGCGACCCCGGACGGGTGGCACTGGTTGCCTCCCATTTCGAAAACAAGGAATGTGAAGTGGAAAGCCGCGAGTTCAAGACCATCACCGGTACTTACCAAGGAAAACGCATCACAGTGGTTTCCACCGGTATCGGATGTGACAACATCGATATCGTGATAAACGAGTTGGATGCCCTGGCAAACATCGACTTCGAAACGCGCCAAGAAAAGCCTTGCCTACGTAGCCTTGAGTTGGTGCGTATCGGCACCTGCGGCGGCCTACAACCCTACACCCCGGTAGGAACATTCGTATGTTCCGAAAAGTCTATCGGTTTCGATGGTCTGCTCAACTTCTATGCCGGGCGCAACTCCGTGTGCGACCTGCCCATGGAACGTGCCTTCCTCAACCACATGGGATGGTCCGGTAACACGTGTGCCCCCGCCCCCTACGTTATTGATGCAAATGCTGAACTGATAGACCGCATCGCACAAGACGACATGGTACGTGGCGTAACGATTGCCGCCGGAGGCTTCTTCGGGCCTCAAGGCCGCGAGCTACGCGTGCCGCTTGCCGACCCGCACCAGAATGAGAAGATTGAAAAATTTGAATACAACGGCTACCGCATCACCAACTTCGAGATGGAAAGTTCCGCTCTGGCAGGCCTAAGCCACCTGATGGGGCACAAGGCCATGACGGTATGCATGGTCATCGCCAACCGCCTGATAAAAGAAGCAAACACGGGATACAAGAATACAATAGACGCTCTTATCAAAACTGTACTCGAGCGCATCTAAGTATCCCTCAAGAAACCCTACTCCCTCTTCTTCAGCCAGTCTAGGGAGTAGGATTTAGCAATGACTTCATCATATCCTGCTTGACGTGCCCGTTGCTGGTCTGTATAAACTCCAAATACTCCCTCTTCTCCTCCTCATTCTCTACAAAAGAAACCATCTCGGAAAACCTACGATGGCATTCAAGGGAATACGGATTTCATGACTCATATTGACCAAAGAAAGTGTCTGCATTCGGTCGGATTCCTCTACCCTCCACTTGGCTTCGATAAGCTCCTTGGAACGACGCACACGGTCATTAATATCATGAATTACTTTCCTCTACAGGCTCTACGGTACTATGTCGGTGTCCAATCCCCGCCGGAAGCATCAACATATTTGCGAACCGCACTCATCTGTCAGACACAAGGATAATTACTTTGCAGACAGAGGAATATCGAATAGTCTTATATGACCATTGTCGATTCAAGCTATCCTATCTACCCCTGGATGAGACGCTGTTGTTCAAAGCGTTTGAGATATATGTCAATGAAGTCTTTTTCATTGGTGAACAGATGTTATGCAGTGACAAAAATTTTACGGGTGATTGCCACCTGTATTTTATCTTTTGTTTCTTCTTGACGGTTACCTGCACATAGTTGAAGTTGGAGAAGAAGTAGTTACGGGTTCTTGAAGTGACTCACGCAATTTCTATAAGTATCTGTCTGAAGTCACGCAATTATTACTGTGGCTGCGCGTTCTTTAACTCCGGGGATGGTTTGCAGGCGTCTGTACTGTTCAGGGAAATACCCCTCATACAAGGCGGTGTGTTCTTTCTGACACTCGGATATCTGAGCATTTATCAAGTCTGTCATCGACAAATACTGCTTGATTACGGTGATGTCGACTGACGAAAAATTGCCGGTCACCGCTCCAATGATGTTGTCCCGCCCATGCTTGTTTATCATTCTTCCATGAACCAGTGAGAGAAGTTTTTCGGCATCGGTCTCGCCCTGCGATATTGCCAGTACGATGCTCTGACAACTCCTGCCATCGGTATTGGAAACGTAGTTGCTAAAGCAGAAGCCGCAACGCTACATGGCCGCGTCAAGCTTATTCTTGTTGCAGGTCATATCCTTGCTCAGATTGAAAATGAGGCGATTGAGCTTGCGCATGTCCTAAGCTACTGGGTTTGTACAAAACTCTCCCTAACAAGCTGTTTCAGCTGGCACTCGGCTATCCATTAGGCGTCCTTTGTATCGCTCTTGCAACCCGGCAGCTGCTTAATGAAATAAGGGTTGGCAAGACGAAAAGCCATGTGTTCGCACAACTTATCCCATACCGGTCCCCATACGCAGCATGGTCTCCATTCACATTCCATGACTCCATGGAGAAGCATGTAATCGCGCATCTGTCTCAGTTGGGTGGTTAACGTTCCATAAGTTTGCTTGAAAATAATGGCCTCGTCATGACGCATAATACACAAAAAACATCTTTATGTACGTCAAGGCCTGTTACGATTCTGTTTCTGTCCATGGCAAGAGATATTTTTTTGTTTTACACCCCTAATTCACGAATAACTGTGAACAAAGCACGGCATCAGTAACAGATAATTTGTGGCAGGCTTGACCTTTTTATTCTGTCGGTGTAGAAATCTAGCAATTTATATGTAAATTTGCATAAAAAAATAAGCCGAATAAAATGAACCAAGATACCATTTGTGCCATAGCCACCGCTCAAGGGGGAGCCATAGGATGTATCCGCGTCTCCGGACCAGATGCCATAGAGATAACATCCCGCATATTTACCCCTGCCCGAGAGGGGAAGAAGTTGAAGGATACCAAGCCATACACTCTTACCTTTGGCTATATCCATGAAGAAGAAAACATCATAGACGAAGTGCTTGTCAGTTTATTCCGCGCCCCCCACTCGTACACGGGCGAGGATAGCACAGAAATCATGTGCCACGGTTCAAGCTATATTCTTCAGAAGGTGTCGCAACTGCTCATCGGTAACGGTTGCCGCCTAGCCGCTCCCGGTGAATACACGCAACGATCCTTCTTAAGCGGTAAAATGGACCTAAGCCAGGCCGAAGCCGTAGCCGACCTCATCGCCTCTACCTCTGCTGCCACTCACCGCCTCGCCATAAGCCAGATGCGCGGCGGGTTCAGTAAAGAGCTAGCCTCATTACGCGACCAATTGTTGCACTTCACATCACTCATTGAACTGGAGCTGGACTTCAGCGACCACGAAGAACTAGAATTTGCAGACCGCTCCGAGCTATGTCTCCTAGCAGATGGCATAGAACAGGTAATTTCCCGTCTAGTGCAATCCTTCAGTGTAGGCAATGCCATCAAAAACGGTGTCCCCGTAGCCATCATCGGTGAAACGAACGCAGGTAAATCCACTCTGCTGAATGCACTACTAAACGAGGAACGAGCCATTGTTAGCGACATACACGGGACAACCCGCGATGTAATAGAAGACACAGTCAATCTTGGCGGGATAACCTTCAGGTTTATTGATACGGCAGGTATACGCGAAACAAATGACACCATTGAGAACTTAGGAATTGAACGAACCTTCCAGAAACTGGAGCAGGCGGAAATCGTACTCTGGATAGTCGATGCCACAAATGCCGTCTCGCGGATACCACAACTATCTAACCAGATACTTCCCCGTTGTGCAGGAAAACAGCTCATTCTCGTATTCAACAAATCTGATTTAGTTCAGGATGCCTCAACCATCCCCAACTCAGGTTTTACCGTGACCACTACTAATGTGCAATGCATCGCCATCTCTGCCAAAGGGCGTACCAACCTCGACAAACTCCAGCAAATGCTAATCTCTGCCGCTAACCTGCCCACAGTTACCCAAAATGATGTCATTGTCACGAATATCCGCCATTACGAGGCTTTGACCCATGCCCTGAAGGCCATCCACCGAGTCCAACAAGGGTTAGCAGAAAATCTATCCGGAGATTTTGTTTCACAAGATATCCGTGAATGTGTTTTCCATCTAAGCGATATTGCAGGGGAAGTCACGAACGATATGGTACTTGGAAATATTTTCGAACATTTTTGCGTGGGCAAATAAGTGATGATTACCAACGATTAGCATATAGCATCAACGATTATTAAGGCGTTCATTTTGAGCGCCTTTCTTTTTAGCCATATAAGCGATACACATCGTTTATAAGGCTTTCTCAGCTCATTTTTGTACCGTATTTGTTGCTCGCTTGTTATCCACTCGCGAATTGCGTGGAAAGGTAGTAGAGAAACTTTACGCCATTTTACACGGTTTTACGGGAATTTACAAAAATAACGGAGAAATAAAGATGAATTAAAATGAGCAGCAACCTGAAAATTAAACGAATTTGTGCTTGGTGCGGTAAAGAGTTTATCGCCCAAAAGACAACTACTGCGTGTTGTTCCAAGCAATGTGCCAACGCACTCTATAAAAAGAGAAAGCGTGATGAAGCAATCAAAGCAAACAATCAAATCGTAGAAAAGAAGATAGAAGAAAAGCCTATTGAAAGAATAAAAGACAAACCATTTCTTACAATCACCGAAACGGCTATCTATCTCGGAGTAACTAGACCAACCGTTTACGGTTACATTAAACGTAGTGAATTAAAGGTCATTCGCTTGGGCTTCAAATACCTTTTGAATAAAGAGGATATTGATGTGTTATTCAATAATCCAACAGAATTCCATACACCAACAAAAGAGAAAGCCCCTATCACCGACTTCTACACCACCGCAGAAGTCAAAGAGAAATATCATGTAAACGAATCATGGATATTCTTAGTAGCCAAGAAGAACAACATCCCTCGGACTTTCAATCGTGGTAAGACCTACTGGAGTAAGAAACACATGGACGCTTACTTCGCCAAGAAAGCACCGAATCCTGACATTACCGAATGGTACAGTACCCAAGAAATGCACGAGAAGTTCGGCATGACCTTATCCGCCATCTACTGTTTCGTTTCCAAGAATGCCATTCCAAAGAAGAAAGAGGGCATCATGGTGTACTATTCTAAGAAGCATGTGGATATAGCCAAGGGCATTGCTGCCCCCGAAGAACCTCAATATTATACGGTAGCCGAAGCAATGGAGAAATTCAATCTCACCCGTGACCAGCTCTATCATTATGCGAAGTATCATAATATCCCTAAGGTCAAGAAAGGCAAATACACACTTATCTCCAAGCCAGAACTGGATAAGTTGCTTGCAGCCCCAAAGATTGAATAAGTTATTTTTCGGTGAATATACCCACCATTGAATCACCTTATTCCTTTGCACCAAACAAATGTAAAACTCTAAATATTAAACAGTATGTCACACACGTGTACAAAAGTAACAGTTCGTCAGAGAGTGATTCGAAACAATCGTATCTCCTTGTATCTGGATTATTATCCGGCAGTCCGTAACCCTGAAACGATGCAGATGAGCCGCAGGGAATACCTTGGCATCTACATCTATGCCCATCCCAAAAACGAAATGGAACGGGAGTTCAACAACGATATGTTGAACAAAGCAGAAGCGATCCGTTGCATCCGGGTACAATCGCTCATCAACGAAGAGTTTGGCTTCTTGGATAAGACCAAGCAGAAAGCCGATTTCCTCGCCTACTTCAAGAAGATGTGTCGAAACAAAGACCAGAAATGGCAATTCGTCTATCAGCATTTCTACAACTTCGTCAAGGGACAATGTACCTTTGGTGATGTGAATGTGGATTTATGCAAGAAGTTCCGTGAGTACCTGCTAAACGCCAAACAACTCAAACACAGCAACCGCTCCATATCCCTCAATTCGGCATCCGGCTACTACTCTACTTTCAGAGGATTATTGAAGATTGCCTATCGGGATAAATGGTTTCGGGAGAACATTAACGATTACCTTGATAAGATAGAGCCACAAGACGTAAAGAAAGAGTATCTGACGTTGGAAGAAGTAAAACAACTCGCTGCCACTCCTTGCGACATCCCCGTATTGAAATCCGCTTCTCTGTTCGCTTGTCTGACAGGCTTACGCATCAGCGACATTCTCAATCTGCAATGGGAAGACTTCACTATCGCTCCCGACCAAGGCTATTGTTTACGTATCAGAACACAGAAAACCCAGACGGAAGCGACACTCCCCATCAGTTACGAAGCCTACGAACTATGCGGCACACCCGGAACAGGCAAAGTTTTCAAGGATTTGAAGCGAAGTATGATTAATTACCCACTGAAAAGCTGGCTCAAAAAGGCAGGAATAACGAAACCGATAACCTTTCACGGATTCAGACATTCGTATGCAGTCATACAAATATCCTTAGGCACAGATATTTACACTGTATCAAAGATGCTAACGCATAAGAATGTGTCCACAACTCAAATATATGCCGATTTGGTCAATTCCAAGAAGCGAGAAACAGCCAATAAAATATCACTCAAATAGATA